>ERZ779850.881-NODE-881-length-33467-cov-3.190860_pt1 | contig 33467 bp, 28 predicted proteins | sample MGYA00511249_ERZ779850 | MGnify/ENA primary metagenome ERZ779850 (study PRJEB29588, sample SAMEA2162475) | human gut metagenome | biome: human gut; feature: human-associated habitat; material: faeces | place: Denmark | collected 2008/2010 ...
CTTTTCGCTGCGCGGCTTTCTTACTCTCTCACCCGGCTTCGTACTGCTTTTTCCTCACGGTTTTTTTTCACGGTACACCCTTCCGTCTCTCTCATTCAGCATCGTACTGCTTTTTCCTCACGGTTTTTTTTCACGGTACACCCTTCCGCCTCTCTCATTCGGCTTTGTACTGCTTTTTTTCTCACGGGGTTCTTTTTCCGCTCCACGCTCCGCAGCTGCTTCTTCCGCGCGGTCTCTTCCCGTCGCTTCGCATGCGCCGCCTCCGCCAGAAGCTTCTTATAGTTAAGCAGCCGGCGTTCCGGCAGTCTTCCGTCCCGCACTGCCTCCTGCACCGCACACCCCGTCTCTTTTTCATGTCTGCAGTCTCTGAATCTGCAATGCTGCGCCAATTCCTCAATATCCGAAAATGTCGTATCCATCCCGCATTTTGCATCCCCTACGCCAAGTACGCGCATTCCCGGTGTATCTATGACACGGGAGCCATCCGGCAGAAGGATCATCTGCCGGTAAGTCGTCGTATGGCGTCCTTTGGAATCATCCTCCCGGATCGCGCCGGTATCCATAACCGTCTCCCCACACAGCGCATTCACAAACGTGGATTTGCCGACACCGGATGATCCCAGCAGCACTACCGTTTTTCCCGCACCCAGATAGCGTTGCACGTGTTCCATCCCTTCGCCCATTACCGCACTTACCGCACACACTGCAACTCCCTGCGCCTGCCTCTCCACAAGATTTACATAATATTCCGGTTCCTCGCAGAGATCTTTTTTCGTCAGTATGACAACCGGCGTCGCCCCGCTCTCCCACGCGGCTGTCAGATAACGGTCCAGCCGGTTCTGGTTAAAATCATGATTCATCGACATGACCAGAAACACATAGTCAAAGTTTGCCGCCACCGCCTGGCACTCCATGCCGGGCGTCGGATTTTCCCGGTAAAACACGCTCGTTCTGGGAAGCGTCTCAAGGATCAGTGCATCCCCGCACCGGTTTGTCTGAATACGCACCCGGTCACCCACTGTCGGAAATGCCTCCCCGCCCTTGTCCTGATAATACACACCGGTCTTTAACCTGGCATTAAGCTTTGTATCTGACGTTTCCTGTTCCACAAGAATCTCATAACGTTCTCTGTGTACCGCTGTGATCAGTGCCGTCGCTTTCGTATTTTCTGTTTTATTTCCTGTATGTTCCATCCGTTTTCCTCTTTCCTCTCAATTTTCCATTCACTGTTTCTTTCCATTCCTACAATCTCCATTCTGTTTTTCTCCATTTTTACATTCCTCCTTTATTAAAAAGAATCTCGCTTGCGAGATTCTCCGCGCGCGAGCGGTTCGCAAAGCGATATTTTCCTTACCGCGAGCTGCGCATCCTCGCGGAGCGTTTTTTATTTCATAGGAAAGTTCCACTTTCACTCATGAATGTATCACGGTATTTCCTATGAAATTAAAAAGCATTCCTACCACATTCCTGCACCGCAATGCTTCTGCCTTCATTCTATTTTTATGCCGGATTGCCGTTTCCAGATTGTAAAAAGCAATCGACGGCTTGCAACACCCATTTTTCAATAAGCATTGCCGGCTTGCAACATCCATTTTTCAACAAGCATTGCCGGCTTCCAGTCTCCGGGTTTTCCAACATAATCGCAGATTTATACCAGGCGCTTCACCATAAAGTGATCGTCCGCATAGCTGCCGTCCCGATACCGGACACTGTGCGGCTGCGTTCCCCAGATCTCAAACCCGAGGCTCTCGTACAGTCGGATGGCAGGTGTGTTTGTGCTCACCACTTCAAGTTCTGCCTGCTCATATCCGCACTGCTTCGCCACCGTAAGCACCGTCTTTAGCATTTCCCTGCCGATTCCGAGCCCGCAGTATTTCTGATAGAGGGCAATCGCAACACTGCAGCGATGCGCATAGCGCTCATAATTTCCCAGAGACATCAGGGAACAGTTTCCGACATGTTCTCCAGCAACGGTTCCGATCAACATCAGTTCCCGCGGTTCTTTTACGATTCCTTCTATAAAATGTTCCTCCTGCTCCGGTGTAAGACTGATCTCATCCGGCTCACGTATCAGAAATGGCGTCTCCCCGGCAGTCACTTTCAGATACCGGATCAGATCATTTGCATCCGTCACTGCTGCACTGCGCAGAATACAGCTTCGCCCGTCCCGACAGGTAATTTCTCTTGGTTCATAAATCATAATTGGGTCTCCTCCCTGTGATCTGTATCACTCCGGCACTTTATTTTTTCCACATTTTCTTCCGTGATCGTCAAAAAGTCGATCTGCACGGTATCGCTGCCGACGCAAATCCCGGCAAAAACAGGTTTCTCTGACACGATGCGTCATGATAGTCCCGGCTTTTCCGCTTTTTGTGCATCCACCGGAATCGGTTTTTCCTCTTTTATGCATCCACCGGAACCTACTTTTCCTCTTTTGTGCATCCACCGGAACATGCTTTTCCGGTGTCAGACCTTACCTGGCTGCGTTTGCATGTATTACGCATCCTTTAGATCGATTCCTGCTTCCCGCAGATTTCTTCGCAGTTCCGGCATATCCTGATGATAAACGCATCCCCGCATTCCCAGGCGTATCCCCGCTTCAATGTTTGCCGGCGAGTCGTCCACAAAATAGCTTTCCTGCGGCTCAATCTTCATTTTCCGGAAGAAATCCACATACGCTTCGCGTTCCGGCTTCAGATATCCACACTCACACGAAATCCAGATGCCGTCCATATACCCTACAGACGGAATATTTTTTGAAAATGCCCGGAAACGGTGTGATGTATTTGACATCAAAAACAAATGGTACCCCTGTTCCTTCAACTCTCCCAAAAGCGCCTCCATCGGCGGATTCGGCTCCTGCTTCATCCGAAACTCCCTCACGAAACGCTCCACAAGCTCCCACTCACTCTGCGGAATTCTCTTGCAAATGGAACATACCGCTTCCTCATCGGTCATTGTTCCTCTGTCCATGCAAATCCACTCCACCGATGCACAAACCTGATTTTTCAACAATACTGCCTGCGCTTCATCCTCTGTATATGTCCCGATGTAATCGCTCAGCTTATATTTTGTCAGAACATTTCCCATATCAAATACGATATTTTTCATTTTCTCTCCATATTCCGTTGACCTGCTGCGTCACATTGTTCCGGCGCATGCGCGTACTCTTATCTTTCTATGTCGATCCGGCGCATGCGCGTACTTTTATCTTTCTATGTTGATCTGGCACATGCGCATTGCGTCGAGCGCTGTCTCGTGGCTTTTCGGCGTTACCCCTGCACAGCAGGATGCATCCACGATAATCGGTGTCTCCGGCAAAAATGCTTTCAATAACAATGCATTTGAGATCACACAAATGTCCGTGCAGAGTCCAACCAGCGTAATGTCCTCGATCTGCTCTTTTCTATTCTCCTCCTGCAGCAACTCGCCAAGCTTCTCCGAACCGAATGTCACCTTATCAATCGCCTCCGCCTCCCGGAGCGCCTCTAGCTGCGGACAGATCTCCCAGCCTTTCGTGCCCTTGATGCAGTGCGGCACCGGAAGATGTTTTCCCTCCTGTGTCTCTAAATACCGCTCTCCATGTGTATCCCGCGTGAAAATCACTTTTCCCGGAAACTCGCGGATTTTCTGCTCCACCCGTGGGACAATGGCGACCGCCTCCGGTGTTCCAAGCGCTCCATCGATAAAATCATTCTGCATGTCCACCACAATCAATATTTTCTGCATCTTTTCTCCTCCTTCTGAAACTTCGCGGGTCTCACGGCCTCTTTTTCCTCTCTCAGACCCGCAGGGCACCTCTTTTTCACGAATTTCTTCTGTTTTTTCGCTCTCCGCGGGTCTCACGAGCTCTTTTTTCTTTCCTAGACCCGCAGGGGAAACCTTTCTAACTCGGCTGCAGACCAGGTCTACTCGTCCAACTCTAAGAGTCCCGTCACCAGCATAATCCCCCTTCCAGCTCAACTACCTGCCAAGACGCTCTTCCCAGTTCAACTGCCTACCAGGTTCACCTCTTTATCGCAGCTACTGACCAAGTCTACCTTTCCAGCCCAACCGCACCCGCAGCCGCAACGCCTCATCTTCCAATTTTTTATTCCAGCCCCGCGAACTGCGCCATGTAAAGATCGTAATAAGCACCTTTTTTCTTCATCAGCTCTGCCGGACTTCCCTGCTCTAAGATGCCGCCCTGGTCGATGACAAAAATACGATCTGCATTCTGGATGGTCGAAAGGCGGTGTGCAATCACGAAACTGGTTCTGCCGGACAGCAGTGCCTCAATTCCCTTTTGCACAAGAATCTCGGTGTGTGTATCAATACTGGACGTTGCCTCATCCAGAATCAGAATCTTCGGCATCGAGATCATCGTCCGCGCAAATGCAATCAGCTGGCGCTGTCCGATCGAAAGTCCCGCTCCGTGCTCCTTTAACTCCGTGTCATACCCTTTTTCCATCTTCATAATGAACTCGTGCGCATTGACCGCCTTCGCCGCAGCGATCATCTCCTCATCCGTAGCGTCAAGCTTTCCATATAAAATATTTTCACGCACAGTGCCGTGGAAAATAAAATTGTCCTGTGTCATGACACCCATCTGCCGCCGCAGGCTTTCGATGGAAATCTTCGTGAGATCGTAGCCATCCACCGAAATAACACCGTCCTCAATATCATAGAATCGGCTGATCAGATTCACGATCGTCGTCTTGCCTGCGCCTGTCGGTCCGACAAGCGCAATCGTCTCTCCCGGCTCCACCACAAAACTCACGTCGGAAAGCACCTTTGTCTCCGCCGGCGTTCCCTTATCGTATGTAAAGCTGACATGGGAAAATTCCACTCTTCCCTGTACTTCCGGCAGTTCCGTAACGTCTGCCGCATCCACGATATCTGCCTTTGTATCCAGAATATCAAAAATTCGCTCCGCCGCCGTTAAGTTTGTCACCAGATTATTGTAAAAATTACTCAGATTCATAATCGGGTTCCAGAACATATTGATGTACGTGCCGAATGCAACCAGAAGTCCGACCGAAACCTTTTCAAAACCGAGAAAGCGGACGCCGACCAGATAGAGCATCATCGCGCCGATTCCCCAGCAGAAATCAATCACCGGTCCGAACATATCCGCATAGCGCACCGCGTCCACGAACGACTGCTGATGCTCATCGGTCAGATTTCCGAAAATCTCTCTTGTCTCCTCCTCGGCACCAAAACTCTGCACCACATTCATTCCCGCAATGTCCTCATGCACATAGGCATTGAGGTTGGATGATTTTTTGCGGAAAATCTGCCAGCGCTTATGCGAGGCAGTCTGCACAAACCAGATGCCGCCGATCATCAGCGGAATCGTGCTGAGTGATGCAAGTGCCAGACGCCAGTCCTTTATCAGCATGATCACCACAACGCCGATGACCGTAATCAGTTCCGGAATCAATGTTGTCACCACATTTACCAGCACATCCCGCAGCGAATTCACATCACCGATGATTCTCGCCAGAATCTTTCCGGTCGGTCTGCTGTCAAAAAAGGAAAACGACAGCGTCTGAATGTGTTCGTACAGATCCTGACGGATGCGCAGCAGAATCTTGTTCGACACCACCGCCATCACATACATACGGATCTTCACCATAATGATAAAAATAATATTCAGTCCCAGCGCAAACAGACCGAGTCCCATCAGCCCCCTCATATCTTTATTTGCAATATAATGGTCGATCGCCTCCTCAATCAGAAGCGGATTGACCAGTGAAATGGCAACCGTCACAGCCATGCAGAGCAGCACGCCGATCAAGATTGCTTTATAATCCAGTAAGTAGGAGAACAACCTTCGGAAAATCTTCTTTTTGTCAGTGTTCTCCATAAATTCATCTTCACGATAGGAATTAACTGCCATGAACTCTCATCCCCTTTTCCTCTATATAAACCTTTCCATCCCTGCCGTTCGCCTGCCCTCAGCAGCACGCTGCTGGTGCCGGCTCTCCTGCAGAGGCGCTGCTCATTGCTAACGCACCATACTGTGCCATGTAGGTGTCATAGTACAAACCTTTCTTTGCGAGAAGCTCCTCGTGTGTCCCGCGCTCCGCAATCTTTCCGTCTGCAAGATAAATAATCTCATCCGCATGACGCACCGCCGAGATGCGGTGTGCAATGATAATCTTTGTCGTATCGCGCAGAGCGTTTAACGTCTGCTGGATCTCATGCTCCGTCTCCATATCAAGCGCCGAGGTCGAGTCGTCAAGCACCAGAATCGGGCTGTGCTTTGCCAGCGCGCGCGCAATGCTGATCCGCTGCTTCTGTCCGCCCGAAAGTCCGACACCGCGCTCCCCGATGACAGTCTCGTACTGTTCATCCATCTTCTCAATGAACCCGCGCGCTTTGGCATCCTCTGCCGCGAGGCGCACCGCCTCCATCTGAAGTTCCTTGCGCTGTCCCATCTTGATGTTCTCCTCGATCGTATCCGAGAAAAGGAACACATCCTGCAAAACAACCGCGATGTTGCTGCGGAGCTGATGCACATCCATCTTTCGCACATCCACACCGTCAATCTTCACCGCGCCGTCCGTCACATCGTAAAACCGCTGGAGCAGATTGACGATGGAGGATTTGCCGGAACCGGTCGCCCCCATGATACCGAGCGTCTTTCCTGCCGGAACGGTAACATTGATGTCCTGCAGAATCTTCTGCCCGTCCATGACAAAGCCCGCGTGGTCAAAACAGATCTCTCCCCGGATTTCGTCAAGCACCTTTGGATGCTCGTCGTTTTTGATCTTCGGCTGCTCCACATAAATCTTGCGGATCTTCTTATAAGATGCCACCGCGGACGACACATCGTTCGTCAGCCAGCCCAGCATCTCCATCGGCCAGGTACAGTTCCTGCTGTACTCCACAAACGCCACCAGCGCACCCAGTGTCATCTCACCGTTCATGACAAAAATACCGCCCAGGATTGTGGAACAAACCGGAAGCACCTTTCCCACAAACGAAAACAGCGGGTAATACTTTGTCAGTACCTTTGCCTGTGAAACATTCAGTTCGTAATACCGGTTGTTGTGGGATAAAAATTTTTCAATCTCATGCTTTTCCCTTGCAAACGCCTTGACTGTGCGCACACCTGCAAGATTCTCCTCCGCCACGGTTGTCAGCACGGCATTTTCCTCACTGATGTCCTCGTAAATCTTGTCGAGCTTGCGCTCCATGATGATCGCGACCGTACCGCACAGGATCATTGTGGCAAGCGGCACGAACGCCAGCTTCCAGTTGAGCGAAAACATGCAGTACAGTACCATGGACACATGAATGATAACCTCGATGACAAGCATGCCCACATAGCCCATCGCATTCCAGATTTTATCCACGTCATCCTTGACACGCGCCATCAGTTCTCCCGTGTTCGTGTCCTCAAAATATCCCATGGACAGCGACTGGATATGGTCGAACAGATCCTTGCGCATTGCCGATCCGATCTTGGATGCCAGCACGTCGAACGTGAACTCCTTGCAGTAGCCGAAAATGCTCCTGCCGATTCCCACGATCACGATTCCAACCAGAAGTTTCGTCAAAAGCTCCAGTTTTCCGCCTATGATGACATCATCCACAATCTGCTGTGTGATCTTCGGATACAGCATATCCAGAACGATCGCCGTCACCATCGAAAATACCGCAAACAGATACCCATACCAATAGCGTCCGATATAGGTGTATAACTTTTTCATTCCCTAATCTCCTCCTTCTTGTCAGTTCCCCGGTGTCACCTTCCTGTAAAACAAAAAAGCGAGGGGACATCCTGTTACGGATTCTCCTCGCTTTTGCGTAAAAAAATCCGTGGCATCTTTCGATCACCACGGTCTATCATCAGGAATGGTATTGTCACATTTTCACGCCATCCGCATCTTCTCATACGGCATGTGCATTACTTCTGACCGTTACTCCCCACCGAGGCAATCATATGATTCTGCTTTTTCACTTCCACGACGTTACTTGTAATTCTACTCATAATGCTTACCTCTCTTTCCTTAAAATTTAGATTACATGTTGTCTTACAAAAACCAGTATACGCATACCTCTTTTTAAATGTCAAGAAAATTCTCATAATTTACCATTATAATATTTGATTTCGTGCAAATAATAGGATTAGGAATTACAGTAATTCATTATTGTACTCCTAAATCACACCGGAAGATGTTCCGGGAAAACAGACGACAATATGGAGGGAAAAACCATGAGTGGATCTAGCAATTCTAATTCCGGCACAAACCAGATGGCAGTGCCGCAGGCAAAAGAGGCAATGAACCGTTTTAAGCAGGAAGTTGCAAGTGAGATCGGTGTACCGTTAAAGGACGGCTACAACGGCGACTTGACTTCCGCACAGGCCGGAAGCATCGGCGGCGAGATGGTCAAGAAAATGATCATGAAGCAGGAAGAGCAGATGTCCGGCAAATAAACCGGCTTCTTCTGCCGATTGCACAAAAACGGGACTGTCGCTTTAAGCAGACAGTCCCGTTTGGCGTGAGAAGAAATAGGACGAGAGAATCATGCCCTTCGATTTCAGATGGAATGCAGATGGAATATTTTTTGTGAAAAAATGAGAGCATTTCTTTCTGCCGGATATTTGCATCGGATTCCGTGTCTCTTCCACGTTTGGACAATCCGACGGGGACATGTCCGGCACACCAAAGACAATGGGCGGACTTTCTAGCCGCCCTAACTGTACTCCCTCATAGACAATATAAAACCGCGCGAACCGAAACTCGTCGTCATCTGCTATTAAAGTCAAGGCAGATGACGACTCAGACATCGGCTTCGCGCGGTTATGTTTTATTGCGGGAGTACAGGCAAGCGCGGCACAAAAGTCCTACAAATTGTCTTCCGGGATGCGGACATGACCCGCGGAGTGCTCCAAACTTGGAAAGACACGGATCATCGAAGATGCAGACATCCGACCAGTTAGAAATGTCACATTTTTTGAACCGAATGTCCATCCGCATTTCCATCTGAAATCCCACGGTGTGATCTTCTTATAATATTACTTATCAACGCAAAGCACGATATGCTTATTGCGGCAGTTCCTTTTGTTTACAGCGGTTCTACAGCGCCGCCACCTATTTATTTTGCGTCTTCACCTGCAACCGTATCTAAAATGGTACGGATTCTTTCTATATAAGAGTGCTTCTCCCGCACCTTGCGGTACCCGTTCCATGCAATCCGCTTACGCTCCTCCTCGTGCTCCAGATAGTATCCCACCTTTTCACACAGGTCTTCCAGACTGTCGAAGCAGACGAGATCTTCCCCCTCCTTAAAATAGTACGGAATCTCTGCCTGGTAGTTCGTCAGAAGGAAGCCCCCACAGCCAAGCACATCCCAGATACGCAGCGGGATACCGCTCTTGATGTTCGGTATCGTAAAGTTCAGGTTGATCTTCGACATGCGGAAAACCTTCGGCATCTCGCTCCAGTAGTCCACCGACCCACAATACTGAATCCGCAGCAGATCACTGACATCACTGTTGCTGTAGACATTGACCCTGTAATGCTTTGAAAGTTCAATCAGCGCCCTTCTCCGCTCGATCTCCGCAATCTTGAATCCAAGCACGGTTGTCTGGAAAATCAGCCCCAGATCCGAAAAAGATCCCTCGGATTTTTCCAGCTGAAAATATTCCTGCAGCTGTTCGAGAATGTTCATGGTCAGCATCGGCTCCACGATATTCGCTCCGCTGATGTTAAGCTGCGCCTCCATAACAGCGTCAAAATATCCCCTTAAATACTCCGGCAGCCTGTTTTTGATCTTGTCATAGGAATTGCGTTCATAAAGGCTTCCCACAAACGCCACATCTCCGCGGTATTTCCGCATCTCCGAATCCTGTGTGGCATTCCGTCTTTCCGGTTTTTCCGGCGCCCCGAGCAGCGCATCCATCCGCTCCGTATCTACCGCCAGCGGGAGATACCAGATATGTTTTACGCCCATCCCGCGGAACTCCAGGTAATTCGTCTTATCAAACGTAAAAATGTAATTGCAGGCGTGGAACACCGATTCATGGTACATACTGATCAGCGGATTGTCGCATGTCCAGGAAACATATTTCACGCCTGTGCGCTCACATACATTCGAGATCAATGGGAAATAGTTCACCGTAAATACCATATCATAATGCGTCCCCCGGATCTTCTCCTCGATCACCCGCTCAAATTCAGGACTTACGTCATAGCTTCCGAGTTCCTGTTCGATATTGTCCACCGTATGTCCAAGCAGCAAAAAAGTCTGCTCAATGTCTCTGTAATTATATGCTTTCCATCGGTACATCAATATGTGCATAGCTGTCCATTCCTCTATCCTATATATTGCCTTCTTTGCAGTACTGCGCGCAGAGACTTACCGCCTTTGTTCGCCTTACCGCGCGCAGAAGCTTACATTTACCGCTCCCATCTTCGCCCATGTGCATTCGTCAGGTCAGAAAGCACTCCTTCAGATACTCCGCACGGCTTTTCCACGTATGACCGTCTCTCGCCGCAGCATATCCACAATCTGCAATCTCCTGTGCCCGCTCCAGATGTCCAAACAGATCAAACACCCTCTCCGGCAGTGTTCCAAGCTCCTGCCGCCGGAACATCACAAGTTCCCTGCCATCGGTAAATTCGCGGCGCAGATAGGTAGAATCGTCGGTTACCACCACCGCTTTCGCCAGCATTCCATTAAAAATCCGATCGTGCGCTCCTGCCTTAAACCAGGTCATCGTGTTCAACACAATTTTGGCATCGTTCATAGACGGAAGGATCTCCGGCGCAAGAACTTTTCCACGGTAATCAAGATACGGGCTGCCGCTCCACTCGCACTGATCCCATCCCGTACCGTACGCCGTGACCCGGATTCCGTTTTCCACCAGAATACGCACCGCCTGCTCCCTGAAAAACGAAGTGGCGTAGGAGTCGATAAAACGCATCTGCACAATGATCTCCTGCACGCGCTTGTCCGGGATATCGCTTCGCCGGTCTTTAAGATACTCTTCAATGACTTCCTCCGTCGTCCGGTCCGGATGGTGCACCAATTCCGCCAGCACATCCCCCGCCATCAGCTGTCCATCCACTTCCGGGATGGAAGACAGATCCGGTATCATTTTTGCCACCGTATAAATCGGAAGCGCTCCGGCATACAGAACGTCAATCCCTCTCTCCGCAAGCGGCTTGTGCCGGCTTCCCAGCTCCACTCCCGCATGCGGAAGAAAATCCACCTGATGGATATTTTTAAAATATCTGCGGATATATTTTACGTGATTCCGGTCTGTGCAGAGCACAACCGACGTCTCCGGCGCCAGGCGCAGCGGCTTCTCATAGTGAAACGGATGATCCATCAGAATGTTGAGATACGGGATGCCGTAATATTCCCAGACATTTCTGGTCCCACCCTTTTGTATACACGCATCGTTCTCCCGTACGCTCTGTGCCGGCGCAGGCACCTCCATATCCAGATTGTATCCCAGATTATTAAATGTCACACATGAAAATTCACGCTCCGGCGAACTGCTCTCCGCAAGCACAGAAAGCAGTGCATCCTTGCTCTGCGGCAGCCGCGCGTCATACACAAAGGACGCATAGCCCATCGTCTCAAAAGCTTCCCGCAATTTTCCGGTAAATAAATCAAGTGTGTCGTATACACCGATAAAATAAATAATGGTATGCTTCAAGATACTCTCCTTCTATGAACCGATCAGAACCTTTTTTCCATCAAATGCAAATCCATATTTTCTGATCCGCTCCCTTGCAATTCCGTCTGCCACAAGCTCTGTCTCATATTGTTTCTCTTCTATCTGCTGCAAGGCCCTTGCAACGCACGCTTTCATATTCTCGTCTCTCTCCCGGTCAAAAACCTTAAATTCCATAATGTAAGAATTGCCGTTTTCTTCCCGCGCGCGGAGAATAATGTCATATCTTCCCAGACCACTCTCCCTGTTTGAGCGTATTGAAAACTGATCTGATAAATCTGCCAGCAATCCAAGCACAAAGCCATGATAAAAACGCTCTGTCTCATCAATATTACCACGCCCTGTGCCTGTGTCAAAGTAACTGAAGGTGGATAGCGTGACCATATTCATATAGTAGTTCATCTCTTCTATATTATCATGCAGCAACGCTCTTCTGAAATCTCCATAGCCAGTATCCATATCGTTAAACCATTCCCGTATAATGCGTCGAAACATAATCTCCACTTCTTTGTTCGTCAGCATCAGCACATATTCCTGATCGTTCTTTTGGTTTACGCGTAGATACCCCGTCGCATATAGAAGGCTGAAAATAGCCGATTCCCGATACTCCAATTGTGCAAAGTCCAGTTGCTCGTCCATCTCCACATGTAACATCTCTCCTTCAAGAAGCTGTTCCATCGCCATCTTCATATTCTTTGAAGACTTTCGGATTAACGAGCTCACCAGTTTATTATTACTTGTATTCGCCCAATAAGTATCAAAGATCCCCTCTGCATCGATAAACTTTGTGATCGACCACGGATTATACATATCCCTGCGCTGTCCAAATGTAAATCCGTCATACCATTCTTTTACTTTTTCCCTGTAATCGAGCAGACCTACTCTGGCAAGTCCCACCTTTACCTCTTCTTCCGTAAAGCCAAATGCCGTCTCATATTTCGTACTCGTTTGTGTGACCACATCTATATTATTGAGGTCGGAGAAGATAGATTCCTTGCATATTCTGGTAATGCCCGTCAGCAATGCTCTCCCCAGCGATGGATTCGTTTTAAAGGAATTATTAAAAAAAGCCCCCACAAAAGAAACCATCTCATCCCAAAAGCTATTAAAGTAAGCTTCCTGAAGCGGAGTATCATATTCATCCAGTAAAATAATGGGCTTATGCCCATAATACACATAGAGCAAATCCGTCAGAAGCCGTACGGACTGCGCAGCCGTGGACGCATCCATGTCCCATGATATTCTGCCAAAATCCTGTCGTTCCCTTTCCGTGAACCGCGACATGTCAAGTATCCGCTCAAAGCGGCGATATACCTCTATAATACCATAATTTATCTGCCGAAGCACCGCCTCAAACGTTGTCCCCTTAACACCTGCAAATGACAGAAATATAACGGGGAAACGCCCTTGCAGCTTGTGATAGCTTTTCTCTTCCCAAACCTTCAACCCCTCAAATAAATCCGCACGATTTTCATAGAACACGGAAAAAAAGCAGTTCAGCATGCTCAGATTCAACGTCTTGCCAAAACGTCTGGGGCGTGTAATCAGCGTAGTCGTCTCGCCAGATTCCCACCACTGCCGAATAAAATCCGTCTTGTCTACATAAAACATCTGATCACGTCTTAACGCCTCAAAATCCTGAATGCCAACCGCAACGCTCTTCTTGCCTGTAATCCGAACGGTGTACGCTCTCATGCGCCGCAAACACTCCTCTTCTCCAGGACGTTCTACATCCACTGGAATCCACCAGCGGCTGCCTTCTTTGTATGCACCTTCAATCTGCCCGTTTGCGCACCAGTAATTTACCATACGCTTCGTGACAGACCATTCTGTAGCTTTCTGTCTGGATGTCATATATTGCATTGCATGCCCTCCCCTAACTGCCCCAATTATAAGCCCGTGGGTGGGAAATTGCAACGTCATTTCCCAGTTACTTCCCAGTTATTTCCTTATATGTTCTTATCCTTATATCACATGCAAGGATTTAATGTAGGCTTCCACCCCGGATCTGTTATGTAAATTATAAACCCGATCTATCTGTCCAAAATATTCACGAATAAAATGGCAGGGTTCCCGTTGTCCCTGCCATCTTCTTTTAAGCATTTTCGATATCGCTATCATCCTTTCCGCAGCACCAGAGTCAATAACTCTTTCACAACCTCCGATGTACCTGCTCCCAGAATAGCCTGAAGTGCTGCTTTTCCTACGCTCTGCATATAAGCCTTTAAACCGGATAAAATCCCCACTGCCAGTAATGCCAGTCCCATTACACTTAACGCCTCGATCCCTGTCAAACATAGTAGAAATCCAACTGTAGCCTCAAATACAACTCTATTTGCATCCCCTCATATATCCAGGCACGAGCACGACACTACCCTTACCTAACCAGATCGTAGCTTTCCGCTATCATCCGCTTTACATCTCCATCCGGCACACTGCCGTCAAGGATGACCGTATTCCAGTGCTTTTTGTTCTGATGATAACCCGGAATGACTGCTTCGTACGCTTTCCGCCAGAAATCAATCCACTCCGGATCTGCCTTGACATTAATCCGCATCTGTCCCTGATATTCATAAGTCCAGAGAAATGCCCGCTTATTTTTCCGGGAACGCACCAGCACCCAGTTTGGATCGTGAAACGGTGTATCCACATAGACATCCGGAAATGACATTCCGTATTCCAATGCTTCTTCTCTCGTTGTCATAGCTTTTTCTTCTACCTCCGCCCCAGCTCGCGTATCCGCTCCTCTGCCGGCGCATAGCCGCCGCACTTCCGGTAATAGGCAAGCGCCTCTTCCTTTTTCCCGAGGCACTCGTAGATGACGCCGATGTTATAGTCTGCCCGATAGGAATTCACTCCCTGTGCCCGGCACTCTGCATGCCCGGCCGCTTTCTCAAATTCGCGCACCGCCTCTGTGAACCGTGCGTTTTTCATGTAAATCAATCCCATCAGGAACTGAAAATCCGCACTTTTTCCAAATTCGTCATAGATATTCTCAAAAAACAGTGCCGTCTGCTCCTGCCCGCTGTTGATTAACGCATATCCGTACGTCTCCACCATGTCAATCACGTATTCCAGTGCAGGATTTAGGTCAAACGAAAGCCCCTGCGCGAACCAGCCGCACGCCGCGCCGTATTCTCCCATCATGTAATAGCTCTTGCCAAGCTGATACAGAAGATACGGAATCTGCCCGCTCCAACGAGCATTCGCATCTGTTCCGGCTGTCTCTGCCTTTGCGACGCCGTCTTTTGCCCCGGCATTTCCATCCCAGCCCAGCTGCTTTAATTCCTGCTCCAGCAGGCGGATGTTGCGCTCCGCCTTTTCCTTTTTCTGCTGCTCTGGCAGATCGTATCCGGTGTGCAAGATCACAACCGGCGTCTCATACGTCCGATAACCGCTCTCTGCGCCACGCAGTGGCGTCACCTGCTCATGGATCCTGCCCTCGTAGTGAAAATATTCTTTTGCGAATATGCGGTTGATCCACTCCCGGTTCTCCTGCTCCTCCCCGTTTCTGTGAAACACATTCCGCCTGCGGATCCGGCCGACCGCCCCCGGATGCGCGGCAATCTGTTTTTCCAGCGCGGACAGATCCAGCTGCTCTACAAACTCGTCGCTGTCCAAAACCAGTACATAGGAATGTGAAGCCTTTTCTATCGCAAAATTCTTTGCCGCCGAAAAATCGTCGCACCACGGGAAATCATACAGCCTGTCCGTGTAACGCGCCGCAATCTGTTTCGTGCGGTCCGTCGATCCGGTATCCACCACAATCGTCTCCAGGCCGTACGGAGCAAGTGCCTTTAAGCAGCGGTCAATATTCTGTTCTTCGTTTTTTGTAATGATACAGATGGATAGGTTCATGTGGGATTCCTTTCACCGCACCATTTTTGATTCCACTTGGAGAATCCGTACATCGTTTCGGCTTGCGGTCTATACACTGATAATCTACACGTAGTAGATTATATAAATTCTCATAAATTCCGTATGTTTCCAGTAATACTTAAAGTTCTCATCCTACCGGATAGTACAGTTTTATGTCATAATCGATCGTTGAAATCAGCATGTATTCCTCTTCTTCCATCACTATTTCCCCGGGATTCATAAGCGATTTATTATCTGTAATAACCACTTTTTCAATATCTTTACCAAAAACCTTTGGATATTGATATTCAGGAAAACAAAATGCCCGAATCTGATGTTTTATCTGATCCGCCGTTTTTCTTAAATCAATTGATATATTCGAATAATCTATCGTATCACGCCCAAAATACGTTGCCCCTCTTTTTCCCTGTGGAATTGCTGTCTCTGTGCCATCTAGTAGCATATCCATATATTCTATGACCAACTTTGTTCCTTTTTCCATACATTTGAGATATAAATCATGACTGGTATCTTCTTCACCAATCTCAATAACCTCTTGCGCTATAATATCCCCCGTATCAATCCCCCGATCAATCCGATGCAGCGTCACGCCACTCCGCGTCTCACCATACAAAATAGGCAGCACAGCTGTATACATTCCCCTATAATGTGGTAAAAGTGAAAAGTGGATATTATACAATCTGGCATCTGCAAATTTTTGAGGTCTTATGATCTGATCAAATTCCAATGATAAAAAAAGTACCTGCTGCATATTATATATTTCTTGTAGCGCATACTCCCTGATCCCCATTTTTTTTGCATGATACCGTAACGATTTCTGCCAGCTATCCTTTCCAGTCTCGTTTTTATTGCAAACAACACCAATTTCATATCTATCTTCTTGGCACTCCACTAGATATTCCAGTATCTCTACACTGATATCATTTTTTCCTGCCACACACACAAACATCTTCTCGTCCCCTATATGTCTTCATCTCACCCAATCTCAGTCTCCATCACTCAGACCTTTTTCCACACAAAATGTCTGCATCTGTGTGCACTGGATCCTTGCACATGCAACATAGTCCCCCTCTTTCATGCTCCGTTTCATTTGTTCCGCATTTTCATACTCTGACACCAAGGTCACAACTGACAATCCCTGAATTTGCTCAACTTCCAATATATTATCCGCATGATAAAAATAATTTGGCTCTACATATGTGTGGGAAGAAAATAAACCTCTTGTAATCTTTTCCCATATATGTCCATACATCACGCTTCCATCTGGCATTGTGTCACATACATACTTCAAATACATCATCGTATCATAAGTAACAAAACTCAGTTCTTCATAGGACAGCCTATCTTCATCAACTAATCCAAGAAGCCTTTCTACATACAGACGCCTCTGCTTCTCTGCTTCTGTTGCTTTTACAGCCGCATATTGCTCCTTCGTCATCCTTTGCGACAGTTCTTCTATCTGCAGGTTTTTACAGTGAATCACATCCATCAAAAAGGTATTCTCTTCTTCCTTTGTGAATATCTTTTCATGATCCGAAATCCTACTATTTAATAACTGCTTTATTTCAGGATTAAAAAGATTCGATCCCTCACACAGCATTTCCGTATAAGTAGGAACATTGCTTACCTCAGGAATCAAGCCAAAACCATAAAAACAATATTGCAAAGAACAGGAGGCTATACCACACTCGCAGCCTACCGGCGCACATTCTACCGGTTGATCTATGTTTTCAAAAAAGTTAATGTCTGTCAACACATTATGGCACTTACATAATCTGCCAGTCCCCATTTGTACAACATAACTCCACGCACCCGCATAACAAAAAACTTTTCTGACATCAATATCAAGGAATCTTACCGATTGCTCAAACAGCTTAGAATGAAGCCGTTTATTAATTTGTTCCACAAATTCAGTCGTACATGGAGGATTTGTTCCTGCTCCGCCTTTCTCTAGAAATTGTTCCGGCGTCTCCGCAGTAACGCACGGCGTACAAGCCGGCAATTCTCCCAGTTCTTTCTCACATACATCACAAATTTCATCTAAAAACGGCATATATTCCTCGCAAATTACCAAAAAGGGATATGCCGATGCTCCCGCAGCAACTATTCTCCGAATATTTTCAAAATAACTGTTTACCTTATTTAATCTTTTTAACTCCAGCCAATGCAGGGAACATTTAACAATCAGATGCTTTAAATCTTCCTGCGGTATATCTAAAAGCTGGCCAATTCTATCATCCAGGGTATTATTTGTAACAACCTCAACCACATGCCCTTGATGCAATAATCCTTTTACAAACGGAATTACTTCAGGAGGAAACAATGTTTCCCCTTCCCCGATCACAACAATATACGCTATTCCGCCAAGACGTGCAGGCTCAAACGCCTTTATCATATGTTCCACCGAATAATTGAATTGTGCATGGCCATCCATTGAATATTTCAGACACTCTGTAACATAGCAATAACTACAACGAAGATTGCACAAATGCCCCGGTACATATACAGTTATAATTCTTTTAATTCTATTTCTATCCATAGTAACATCTTTCCTTTCTCACACATGAAGTTTTACGCCGCTATTTTCTTCCAGCTTTGGTAAAAGATGCTTAAAGCGATACTTACGGTCAATCACTTCCTGACACTGCGCTACAATCTCACTCCGCCTTTTCTCATCATTAAGCAGTTGTCTGCATACCGTGTACGCCTCGCCCGCAGAATCATATGTTGGTATTGGTATATTTCCAAACAATCGTTCAAAGTCCGCATGATAATCTGTAACAAGGCAGGCGTTGCTCGCCATAATATCCATTACCCTCCACGGGAATCCGCTGGTTGCCTGCAAATGTGATACATTAATTCCTATTTTAGATGTATTGTAAATATCTTGATTCTGTTCTATTGAATACACTTTTTTATTAATATATGACATATTAAGATTCGAGTGGAAATAATATGTATTTTGCCAATTCTCTGTACCATATAAATCCAGTCCAAGTTCCGCAACCGAAGACAAAACCCTAAGTCTTTTTTCCCCGCTAAGCATCATCAGCAACTGAGGTAAATTTAAATGCCGCGCTACCAATTCGGATGTAATATTATACTTATACACCAGTTCCGTCGCTGTCACCTGCGGATTCTTCTCCAGCTCCTGCAAACATTGCCGCATCATACCCACTTCCTCCACGGAAGGAGAGCACTTAATAAACGAACCAAACGTTTCGGTATCACTCGTTGCAAATAAACTTCCTATAAAAGATATATTGGTCGTCTGTTCAAGCATCGGATCAGCATATACCTCTGAGAAAAAAGGAACCCAGAAAATTTTAGATGGTGATATTCCGTATTCTTCCTGTAATGTCTTCCTACTGTCTTCTTGAAAAATATAATACAAATATCGATCAGGATTTTTCCGAATGCTGCTTTTATTCGCAAAGTACCGAGGACTATCCACTTCATAAATAACGATCGGGCAATCAACTACATCCGAAATGTCAAAGAAGCTATTGTTAAAAATAAAGCAAATGTCCGGATCCAGTTGCTGAATGGAGGCTTTTGTCATTGGATCTATCTCCCAAAAATCCATTCCAAACATGCCATGTGAAAATACAGCGACCTGATTTCCAGCCCGATCCAATCCTCTGATAAATGCCTCATAAAATATGGGCATGGCATTTGGATTTTCCGGGTCGTTCATGCAATTAAAAAAAGCGACCAATATTTTTGCCATAAAATGTTCTCCTTAATTTTTAAAATCTATTGACTGCCTCCACAACACATTGTATCTCTTCCTCTGTCATGCCCGGGTACAACGGGAGACTGACTTCCTCTGCGCAGATACGCTTTGTCACCGGATACTGCGGCATCTGTCCATGGAACTCCTGATATGCCTCTTGCTCCATAATCGGCGTCGGATAGTGAATGTTTGTTGCTATTCCATGTTCCTTTAAATGCTCCACAAACGCTTCCCGTTCTTTTACAAGAACCGGATAGATATGAAATACATGTTCCTTCTCATCCACCGGAATCTGCGGCAGCACAACTTTCTCATTTGTAATCTGCCGTCCATAAATTCCCGCAATTCTGCGCCGCTCCTCATTCCAGGCATCCAGATGCGGTAATTTTACCGAGAGGAATGCAGCCTGCAATTCGTCCAGTCTAGAATTACATCCTTTGTATACATGACAATATTTCTGGTAGGAGCCATAGTTTCCATAAGCCCGCACCTTCCTTGCAAGTTCCACATCATCCGTCACAACTGCTCCTGCATCTCCAAGCGCTCCCAGATTTTTTCCCGGATAAAAGCTGAACGCAGCTGCATCCCCTATTTTTCCAACTTTCAAGCCATGCACTGCTGCGCCGTGCGCCTGTGCTGCATCCTCTATAATCTTGATGTCATGCTGTTTTACAAGATCACGGATCGGTGCCACATCTACAGCCCGTCCATACAGATGTACCACAACAATCGCTTTTGTTCTGGCAGTAATCTTCTCCTCCACCCTGGTCAGATCCATCGTATAAGTGTTTGCATCCGCATCTACGAATACCGGCTTTGCACCAACATATGTAATCGCAAGCACCGTCGCAATAAAGGTATTGGCAGGAACGATTACCTCATCCCCTTCTCCAATCCCATATGCAAGCAAAATCAGGCGGATTGCATCCAGTCCATTTCCAGTTCCCACACATGCTTTCGCCCCGCAATACGCTGCGAACTCCTGCTCAAATCTGCGATCCGCCTCTCCGCCAATAAACCATTCACGATCCATCACTTCCCGGTAAGCCTGATCCAGTTCTTCTTTTATATTATCATGAATTCCTCTCAGATTCAGATATGGTATCTCATGCATCTTCCGGCCCTTCTTTCACCATCTTTAAAAACGTGTCATAATCCCGAATATAATCCTCTTCTTTGTATATCTCTGATGCAAGCACCATTAAGACTGCATCCGGTGAAAAGTCATACATCTCTCTCCACATGTTATTCGGAACATACAGACCCTCATATGGCTTTTCAAGAGAGACAATCTTTTTCTCTCTCCCGTTATCCAAACGAATCTTACAGGAACCGTGAATACAGATCAGAATCTGTTCCAGTGATTTGTGCGCGTGATAACCCCGGGTAACTCCTTCCTTGGTATCATACATGTAATAAACGCGCTTGATCTCAAACGGAATATCATTATACTCTTCCAGCGCCACCAACATTCCGCGTTCATCACCGTGCTGCTGAAATGCGTATTTTACGATTTGCATGACATTACCTCCCTGTTGTAAGTTTCCTCAGCTGATTCCAGACAATACTTTCCTCAAAATTATCCAAAAATACCTGTCTTCCAGCTTTTCTTAATGTATCCAGTTCCTTTTTATGATCTACTACATATTCTATACATTTCTGTAATACTCTCTCATCTTGGCTTTTAACAATAAATGCATTTTCACCATTTGTTAAATACTGTGCAATACCTGCCGTATCTGAGCATATACATATACATTCAAACATTAGTCCTTCCACGATTGTGGTTGGTGTTGCGTCTTCTCTCGACGGTGCAATCACACAATCGCATTTCTGATATATTTCATAAACACAATCCCTTGATAATTCGCCCAAAACCTTTACCGTCTCTGGATAAGCCCTCGAAAGGCTGCATATAAGTTCGTAATAATCTGGCTCTCTTTCATCCTTTGCGCCTGCGAACCAAAACTCCGTTCTCTTTCGGTATTCTTCCGGCATACCCAGTATTGCCTTCGCTATTACATCATGTCCCTTTGTTCTCTGAAAACGCGCCGGCATAAAAAAAATAACTTTGTTATTTTCAGGCTCCCGCTCCGCTCCCCCAAAGTCCTTTACCGGCATATGCAAAAGCTTGCTTTTTATATGATAATACTTAAAAATTGTTTTCTGCACAAGCCTGCTGACAGCTACAATCTTAATGTTGTCACTATATAGAGGCAATTCCGGCATCCTTTCATAGTAAAGGCGAAACAGCGGTTCCGGTTCATGAAACCACCAGAAAACCGGTATATTTGTATTTTGAAACAGCATTACAAAGCCATGACATATCAATGTATTTATCCATATCTGTTCAAATTCGTCTGCCCTGAGTTTTTCCATCACGTGTTTCATATTAACCGGCATCCCAATAAATACCGGTATGTTTTGCTGTACAATCTCATCTCTGAGATTTCCGTCCATCATTGTCACCAAAAACACATTATACGTTTTCTGATAATGTTTCATTAAGTCAAATAAAACGAGCGGTGCACCTGTACGATCTACAATATGCGAAACAAACAATACATTCCCCTTTTTTTCGTCATACTTACCTTCCTTCGGAAAAAAAGCGCTCATTCCCTCTCTTTGGCATTCAATTGAAAAACTTTGCTTTTCCCATGCGCTCATTGCTCATCTCCCTGTAACACCTTCTTCAGCATTTCCTGACACTGCATCAGTTGCTCCCTCTGCTCGCTCACTTCTGCCATAAGACCTCTTGATGCTTCCAACTCATGAAATATCTTACGTGTAATACCATATTCTTCCTCAAGGCACCTGCAAAATTCCATATCATCTATATAGGTCAGATAAAAGTCGATTCCCACCTGCTGTGCTGCCCTATTTGGATGGTTCAGCAGCAAGATCATACGCTCACACATAATCTGCTCGTGTGTATGACAATCCGGGAGAAACAGTTTATCTCCAAACGCCATTATAAAATAATCATCTGGAATCGTCTCAATCAGCATTCCGAACATATGATGCATTTCATTATATGTACATATCTCCCCTCTGGTTGAAGGAGCGCTGATATTATGATGTTCATCCGAAACATGCCAACGGTAAAAAAGCAGCTGCTCTGGCATTATGTATATCTCATGATTCAATAATATCCGTAGCCACAGTTCATAATCATGAATCTGGCGGTACTTAAAATGAAATCCACCATATTTCTGAAACAACTCTGTCCTCATCATAAAGGAAGGAGTAGGAAGACTCTCCTTTCCCCAAAACAGTTGTGCAAACCACTGCGTAGCTTTCTTATTTTGCAAATTAAAATCACTGTTTTTGGAATCTTCCCCTTTAACAATATGTGAATTTTCATCAATTGTCTCTATCCAGGAAAAGCATACAGCATACTGCGGATTCTGTTCTAAAAAAACAACCTGTTTCTCCAACTTATCCTTTCTCCAGACATCATCGGATCCAATCTGTGCAATATATTTTCCTCTGGCTCTTTCCCTAAGCATATCTAAGGTTTTGAAACTTGTATTAACATCATATTCAAAATAACAAATTCTTTCATCCGAAAATGACTTTATTTTCTCCTGTGTTCCATCTGATGATCCATCATCTGCAATCAAAAACTCAAACTCTGTATAAGACTGTGCAAGAACACTTTCTATAGCTTCCGAAACATATCTTTCATGATTATAAGACGACATAATTACTGAGACCATCGGACTTCGTTTTTTTATTTCACTCATGTACCAAACTCCTGCTATCTATTTTCAATATTAGTACTTTTCGCATTCTGCTGCAATTCCAATCTTTATTTTCAATGCCTCTGCCAGCTGCTCATTCTCTCTGCGGCTTCTTACCGCAATCCGGACATACTGCCTTCCGTTCGCAATCTTTCCCGTGAGATCCTTAATCAGAATCTGCTCTTCCAGAAGCTCTGCCGCCAGTTCCTCACTCTTCCTGCCGTTGACCAGCTCGCACATAAAATAATTTGCCGAGGACAGATATACCTTCAATCCATCGATCTGGCACAGCTTCCGGTAAAACCGTTTTCTCTCTTTCCGCAGTTCCACAAGCGCCTCTTCATAATCTTTCTTATACTTACCAAGAATCTGCATAAAGAATTCTGCCATGGAATTGATATTCCAGATGGACACCGCCTTCTTTATCCGATCCAGCCGCTCCTTATCCTGCGACGCCAGAATCCCGAGGCGCAGTCCCGGCACCCCATAGGATTTTGAAATGCTTTTTACGATGTAGAGTCCGGGATAACGGTTCAGCATCTCATCCGTAAGCAGCGACGCCTCTTTATCCTCCGCGAAATCAAGAAAACTTTCGTCCAGAATCAGCGCAATGCGGCGCTCCTTTGTCCACTCCAACAGCTGCTGCACCTCTTTTTTCCCGAAACAGTGACCAGACGGATTGTCCGGATTGATCAGAACAAGTGTCTGTACCGGATGTTCCGCAAAATAGCCGATCAGATCCTCTGCCGTGTAGGCAAAATCATTCTGCCTTGCGTCATAAACGACGCACTGCTCACTGCACCGGTTCGGATACTCCTCAAAAGTCGGACGGATCACGCCCACTTTTCTCGGAAGCTCCTCCAGCAGCGCCTTAATCAGCTCCGCCGCCCCGTTTCCAAGCACGATGTGTTCTTCTGAAATACCGAATGTTTTTGCCGCCAGAAGACAGTTGACCCGCATCCCCGACGGATACTGCCGCACAAGGATGTCAAAGTTTGACTTTAATTCTTCCATCATGCGCGCCGGCGGAAAATACGGATTTACGAGATAGCAGAAATCCTTTAAATGAGGGAATCTCCAGTAGCCGCCATACCGCGAAGTCAATTTTTTATACCGTTCCCCGGCATCTGCCGCAAACAGTACCTCCGCAATATCAAGATCCTGTATGTCGTCAATCTCATACCACCGCTGTCCTTCCAGGCGCTTTGCCCTCATGGTGTTTTTATCCAGCATCAGAATCAGCTTGATTACCGCTTCATAATACTCGTTATTCCCCATGACCCTGGCGTACGCTTCCAGAAACGGCACATACACATTCCGGGAAAAATCTGCACTCAGCTTGTAGATATTGACCGTCTTGTAATAGCGCTCCTTCTGCGAATACTCCAACAGCTTTCCCGGAATAAAATCGACAATCCGGTCGTCCTCATCCACAACCAGACATGTTCCGTCCATCCAGTTTTCAAACTTGTCCACAAGCGCCAGCGTCTCGCGCGAATCCTCAAGCAACAGGTCAATCAGCGCTTCCTCAAAAATCAGATCCGATTCCAGCAAAAGAGTATCCTCTTTTACGAGCCAGTCTTTTGCCATGGAGAGCGAGTATATGTTATTGGTTCTGTCATACACCTCATTGATGACGTATTCTACCGGCGTATCAATTCCCAGTCCGCCGACAAACTGCATCAGATTTTCACACTGATAGCCCACGACCATTACAATCCTCGACAGATTCTTCTTATCCAGAATGTATAGTGCTCTCTCTATCAGGCGCACGCCGCCCACTTCCACCATGCATTTTGTATTGTTCTGAGTAAGCTTTCCCAGACGTTTTCCCATTCCTGCCGCTAAAATAATTGCCTGCATACCGTCACCCTTCACGCATTATTCTTTATACAAATAGCAATCAAACACAAACCGGTTATTCCAGTACAGTTCGTTATCAGGTTGTACGATCTCACATCTGCCCTCGTGCTCCTCTGCAAATTGCAGGAACATCTCCCTGGTATAAAATGTTTTGTCCAGCCCCGCATATACTTCATCATAATTCTCAACACACTTCCGGCGGTATGCCATGTGTTCGTCTTTTTTCTCCTGATCGTGCACTTCGGTGACAACAACCATCTTCCCCGCCTTCGCCCACATGCGTTCCAGCACCTTCTGCCCGTAATCAGCATCATTAAAATACTGAAACACACTGTCTTGCCAGAACGACATCGTACCTCGGCTCTGTCGGCACCCTGAGCGCCTCCTCACATCCCACGTCCGCCTCCGGCACCAAGCTTTGGGCTATGCGGATGAGGTTTTTGGAGTAATCCAGACCGCCGAGCACCGCCACATGCTTCAACGCGGAAAATAGATACAGATTCACACCGCTTCCACAGCCAATCTCATACAGACTGCCGATCGTTCCCGCACACCCCGTCTCGATCCGCTGCGCCATGCACTCCCACTGCCGGAAAAACGCCTCATAATATCCCTGCACATCCTGTGTATCGAATCCGTCCGCCCGTTTTAATTCCTTAAACATTTCAAATACGGTTGCGCGATTCTCAATCTCCGCAGTCCGCTTCTTCCATATCTTATCCCAGTTGTTCATTGCTCCATGTTCCCCGGCAAACGCCCGGGATGTCTCTGTCATCCCAGATGCCTATCTGCTTAAAAATGCTCATAAAGAGATAGGAAGGGCATTCGTATCCACAAACTGCCCCTCTTATCTCTTTATCGTGTCTGACTATTTCAAAATCTCAATCACTGATTTTGCATCATCATTATACTGTGCCAGAATACTCTGGGATGCATGCACCAGAATCCGGTTGGTCGAATACAATACCATCTCCATATTCATGTTGGTGTCCCTGATCCCGGACTCCGCACTCTGCGTATTTTCTGATGTGTTGTCCGTATTGCGCACGGCATGTTCCAGACGCTCCTGCTGGCTGCCGAACTCGTCTCTCCAGAGTGCCGCCTGTTCAATCGCATCCTGAACCATCGTGATGGATTCCGACGCCTTCGCATGCGAAGATACATTCACTTTGTCTGTGCCGAGGCTCTCCTTGCTCGCATTTACAAAATGGATATCTATCGCCTGTCCGTTCAGTGCTCCGGACTGTATGCGGTAATATCCCGGTGCCGCCTGCGGCGTTCCCTCTGCCAGCATATACTGCTGATTGAAGTGCGTCGTATAGGCGATACGGTCCACTTCCTTGTTCAGCTGATCCAGCTCATCCTGAATAGCCCTGCGGTCCGAGTCTGTGTTGATGTCATTGGCTGCCTGCGTCGTCAGCTCCACCATACGATCCAGGACGTCCTGTGTCTCCTGAAGCGCTGCATCCGCCGTCTGCAGCATACTGATGCCATCCTGTGAATTCCGGGAGGCTTTGTTCAGCCCTTTCACATGATGCCGCATCGTCTCTGATATCTGCAAGCCTGCCGCATCATCATTTGCTGTGTTCAGCTTGTACCCTGTCGCAAGCTTTTTGGAAGATTTCTCCATCTTCTTCACGTTATAGCGCAGCTGCCTGCTCTCACAGATTGCCGCCATATTATGATTAACCACCATGTTATTCTACCTCTTCCCTGAGATTTTTGATATACTTCTGGTATTTATATCGAATCATCCGTGCTGTTTCTTTAGCATAACACTTCCACTACTTTCAACTTTTTATTTCATAAGCTTCTTAACATTTGAAATATAATCCATTGTACTATCAATGCTGAATGCTCTTCCCATCATAACCTGTGCCTCATCGGACACTAAGTATCCAAACAATTCCCGGAACTTTTCAAATGCTTCACAAGCATCCTGCATATGATAACGTGCAATTATCTCCGCAGCTGGACACCCTTCCTCCAACTGAGGATATGAATAATACAACCATGTCAATACATAGTATAAAATAAATTTAGCTGGCACTGCCTCCAGAACCCATTCCTGATCAAACCAAAGTATTTCTCCCTCACAATAAAATGCATTTCTAAAACTCATATCCAGAAAACCGATTTTTAATATTGGTCCAAATAATTCCTCGTTCTCTTCTATTCCCAGATCCAGTGTATATAATATGTTATCCTTCCATGAAATTTGTTCAGAAGATCGCAATATTTCCCCATACATCAAGTCTATCAATCTATAAATTTCATCGGTGTTCCCTTCTTTTAACGCGTTTAAAATTACGTCTTCCAAAAGCGGTTTTTCAATATAATCACTGACCACCATCCCATTATCAGCCCTATATTCTACTATTTTTATACCCGCTTGTTTCAGAATATTTACATTTTTGAACAGTTGCCTTACATGTGTCTGTGCGCATAACATCGTAAGCGGCTTCTTTTCAACGGTGCTATCCCTCGTAAATCTTGTTGCCATTCGATATTGTTCCTTGCGTTCGCTTGTTAATCTCGCAAACGTTATTTCCCCTAGCTGACTGCTGTCGGAGCACTCCACCAAAAATGAATTTGCAAAAAACTCGAATACTCCGTTTTCTACAATATCCATATAAAGCTTTTTCTCATTTGCAATTAATGTATTTTTATCAGCCGAGCTATAATCCCTGAAATTTTCAGAATTTATCGTGTCTTTCTTACTTGGTAAAACATCCTGTGAATAAATAACTGTAGGCAATTTGTAATCAGGATATGGATAATAAAAATAGGTATTATGAAAGCCACTTTCCTTAATCAATGTGTCCAACGCTGTTTTTGAAAATGTCCTTACCCCTCTCTCAACATCCCTATACTGATTTATCCCTTCAAACGGTATTCCAACATGATCTTCTGGCATTCCGCACCAATATTTTAAACCGTACTGATTCTCTATTGCGACAAGCAATTTCCCATCTGGTTTCAGCAACTGCTTAATCTTAACCAAAAAGTCCATGTACGGATTTGTTGATTCCGTATAAGTCCCCTGGTATTCCAAAACGCCTATCAGTGTAATATAATCAAATTTTTTTTCAAATTCAATATCATTCAAATTTCCAACGATAATCTCAAGATTTTCCTTTTCACGGCATCGTAGAAGCGTTGCTGTCGCACGTTTTCTTGAGAGTTCCACTGCCGTAACATCCTTACATTCATCGCACAATACATTCGTAATCGCACCCATGCCACAGCCAATTTCCAATACACTGCTATCTGGTTTGAATTTGTACCAATTTAGAATATTTTTTCGCAACGGCGACAAATGATAATATATCGGCCAATTAAATTGCTCATAGACAGCATTGCTGTAGTCTTCCGGTCTATTTTCTGCAATTATCTTAATTATAAAATCTTCTACCTCGCCATCCGAATATAAATCTTCGTTCTTATACCACTGCAGATTAAATTTAGGGCGAGGATTCATTTCTGCAATTAACTCTTCATACATTCTTCTTTCTCCCTTCATCACAGCATAACTTCCAAACACTTTTCGCAAGTATTTTTCACATTTTACTTATAAATGCCTTTACCCGCTTCTGTATACTTTCTCTATTTTCCGCTTCATTCTCTATCCGGTACAGCTCCATCTGCCTGGGGATCATCGCCGCATAGGGAGACTCTCTATAGTCTGCCACCTCCGCCTTTACGGTATCCCGCAGCGTCTCATACATGGAATACGGCACTTCAAATCCGCGCTGCACCGCAAACAGCAGCGTCTCATAAAAATACGTATGCAGAAAATACAGCTTGATCTCCTCATAATACTCCCGGAAAAACGGCGTCTGCTTCATAAAATGCCACACGGCAAGCTGCACATCTGCGTGCATCTGCAGCGTTGTCATCTGACGCATATCCCGGCGCATGGTTCCCACCTCATTCTGACGGTAACAGTAAAAAGCTTCCGCCATGATTTCAAAGCGGTTTCCGTAGAACAACAGCGGATACACAAACAGCGGTTCTTCATAAATAACATGCTCGGCATAACGGACGCCCGCCCGCTCCACAAGCGATCTCCGGTACAGCTTGTTCCAGCAGCCGTAGGTGATCTTCTCGCTGATAAGAAAACGCTTCCGCTCCTCCTTTGTCTGAATCCGGATACTCTCGTCCGCGGCCGACCTTCCCGACGCCACTTTTCCAAGTCTTTCCGTATAGTACACATAATCAAACTGTACGATATCGGCATCGCTCTCCACCGCACGCCGGTATACCTTCTCAAGGAAATCCTTCTCCACAAAATCATCCGCATCGACAAACGCAAGATACTCCCCCGTCGCATAACCGAGCGCCACGTTCCGGGCACCTCCCTGACGCAGATTTTCCTCCAGATGGATAATCATGATGCTCTCTGGATACACGCGCTCAAATTCCTCCAGCAGTGCCCATGTCGCGCCCTCATCATCCGATGCATCATCCACAAAAATCAGCTCCAGCCCGTCGATTCCAATCGACTGCTGCACCAGCGACAGAAAGCACTGCGGAAGCCATTTCGCCGCATTGTGGCAGGGTACAATTACACTTACTTTTTTCATTCCGCCTCCCGCTCCCTCTTTGCCCGGAAAACATACTGGTACACCTGAAACAACTGTCTGTCCGCAATATGCGGAATCTGATACAGTGCGTTCATCAATTCTTCCGCTTCCGCATCCAGCTCTTCCGTATCATAGGTCGCCATCATCTGTGTGACTTCCATTCCACACCGTTCAAATACCCTCACAATACTGTCCATTGTGAAAAAGCGCAGATGCGTGCGGTCTAAAATTCCTGCGTCCTGGTACTCCAGCTTTCCGCGCAGAAGGTCGCTGATTACATGGCGGTTTAAAATATTAGGAACACTGCACAGAATACTGCCCCCCGCCTTCAGATAAGGCAGTACTTTCTGCAGAATCCGCTCCGGATCATGCAGGTGCTCCAGCACATCCGCCAGTATGATATAGTCAAACGTATCTTTTTCATACGGGATCTGCATGGTCTCAATGTTTCCCTGCCGGATATCCAGATAATTTGCACCGATTTTCGCAATGTCATCCTGGATCTCAATTCCGCTTACCTTCGCGTCCGGCCACTCATACGCAATATGCGCAAGCGTTACACCGCATCCGCATCCCACTTCCAGCACGCGTATTCTGCTCTCTTTCGGCTCGGAAATCATCGCAATCAGTTCTTTTCTGCTGTAGGTATAATAGGACATATCGAAGCCCCATTTTTCCCGGAACTTCTCACTTGTAACTGAGAACGTCTGCTTCCAGATATCCGAGTTCCTGCCGTTTCCATGACCGTAATGCACGATAAAACTATTGTGGCAGAGGCGCATCTGCCACCCCGCCAGATTCAGCCGGATGCACAGATCTACATCCTCGTTCTGCCCCGGGGAAAACCGTTCATCCAGAAGTCCGACCTCATCCAGCGCCTTCCGTTTCAGCAGCATCGCAAATCCTACCAGCCAGGTCTTTTTCTCCAGCGCATTTTCCATGGGGATATTCATTGCCGTGCCGTATGTTATGTATTCCTCCACACCGGCAAGCTTCGCCTCAATTCTCTGTCCGTTGATCACGCTGTTTGACATGCTTCCCGTGGCGCCGATCCGTTCCTCCTCATATAACCCCATCCTGAGCCAGAAAATAGAATTGGGCAGAACAATCGTATCATTGTTCAGAAGAAGGATATCATTTTCCGGCTCTGCCGCCTTGATTCCCTGATTGCACCCAGCCGGAAAGCCATTGTTTTCCTGGTTGCTCACGAGTGTCATATCTTTTTGCTCCCGAAGCCATTCCAGCGTGCCGTCTGTAGATGCATTGTCCACCACGACCAGCTCGTAGCTCGACGGATCGCAGGTGTCCCGGATGCTGCCGATACACTGCATATTCATGTCTTTGAGATTATACGTCAATATCACGATCGAAACCTTATGCACGCACCACCGGTCATCCTGCTGTACACGCTCTTTGTGCTGCTGTATGATCCTGCGATCGTCTTCATCGCTGCAATAATAGAGCGCATTTTCATAGCAGAGCCACGCCTGATTGCAATTTTTGCGCTCATAATAATTGCCCAGCAGCAGATACAGTTCATAATTTCTGTAATTATACTGCAGCCCCTGCGCGATACAGGTATAGGCGCCTTCCCAGTCGCCCAGCGCAGAGAAAACCGTTGCTGCCAGCACGGCGAGTTCATCATCCCATTCCCCGTTCATATACTGCCCGAGTTCTCTTCCGGCTTCCCTCCACGCATTCTGCTCAATAAGTTGCTTTAATCCTGCATATCCCATCCCGCTCTATTCTCCTGCTGTTTTCTGATGATCTGCCTCTCCCACACCATCCGCAAACTATTTTGTCAGCCGCTTCACCGTTTCAATGACCGTATCCTGCTGCTCATCGGTAAGTCCCGGATAAACCGGAAGGCTGATGATGTGCGAGTAGACTTCCTCCGCCACCGGACAATGTACTTCTTTGTAACCGTACTCCTGGTAGTACGGATGATAGTACACCGGAATATAGTGGACATTCACTGCGATACCGTTCTCCCGAAGCTGCTCAAACACGGTCTTTCTGTCGTGATTCTTCACCTGTATGATATAGAGATGCCATCCGCTGTTCGTCTCCGGCAGCTGATACGGCGTCACAATATTCGCGCAGTCCGCAAACGCCTCATCGTAGCGCTTTGTGATCTCCCTTCTGCGCGCAAGGAAGCGGTCCAGCTTCCGCATCTGGCTGCAGCCGAGCGCACACTGGATATCCGTCATGCGGTAATTATAGCCGAGATCGAGCTGCTGATAGAACCACGGTCCCTCATTTCTCGTCATCAGGTCCGGATCTCTGGTAATTCCGTGGCTGCGGAACAGCACTAATTTCCGGTACAATTCCTCACTGTCCGTCACAATCATACCGCCCTCGCCTGTCGTGATCGGCTTCACCGGATGAAAGCTGAATGTCGTCATATCCGACATGGAGCCGATGCGCCGTCCCTTATATTCTGAGCCGAGCGCATGCGCCGCATCCTCGATCAGGAGCAGGTTATGCTCCTTGCAGATCTCTCTGATCTCATCCAGTTCCACAGCCTGTCCGGTGAAATCCACCGCGACAATTGCCTTGGTTCTGGGGGTGATCAGCTTCCGAATGGATGCCGGATCAATATTATAAGTCTCCGGGTTAATATCCGCAAAGACCGGCTTTGCACCGGCATATAATACACAGTTGGAAGAAGCTGCAAATGTAATGGAGCTTACGATAACCTCATCCCCTTCGCCAAAACCCGCTGCCAGAGCCGCCAGATGCAGGGCTGCAGTTCCGTTGCATACTACTACTGCATATTTAGCATGTGTCAATTCACACAAATGTTCTTCCAGTTCCTTTACCTTAGGTCCACAGGTAATGTAGTCGCTGGTCATTACTGCTGCCACTGCATCTACATCTGCCTGGTCAATATATTGCCGTCCGTAGAAAATTTTATTCTCTCGTACAGGTTTTCCTCCAAAAATAGCTAATTCTTCCATAGGGGCCTCCTTTGGTCACTTTTTGCCTATTTACTGACTCATCTTATCATATTGAAGAAAGAAAAACAACAATGGTGTTGGCATCCATCGCTTTGCTGCGGTATAATAAAACCGTTATAAATCCATACTTACTGTTCACAGAAAGGATCTCTTCGCCTTATGAGTTCAAATACGAAAAAGAAAATAAAATCATGGAAACTCTTTTCCGGTATCGTTATTGTAGTTCTGCTGCTTGCCGTAACAGCCGCCGGAATTCTCTATGTGAAAATATATGAACCCGGAAAACGTTCCGCCGATCTTGGGCGCCTGCAGCAGGAATCCTATCACGGGGTCTTCTGCTCCATGTATGCGCCGGAAGCTTTCCCGGAAGACATTTACTCTACCTATATGGGTTACGATGCTGTCAGCTGTTCCCATCGCCTGACTTCCTTTTCCGATATTTCCGATTATCTGGAAACTGCTTTTTCCTCCGGAAATGAGGTCACTCACGTATTGCTCATTTTGGACCCCTTCCTGCTGTGGAACAGCAATTTCCATAATAACAGTCGATTTTATGCCTCTTTCGATGAGGATCTTTTGGCATATGTCGATTCTTATTCCGGTGTTGAATTTACCATAGTATTCTCCTGTCCTTCTCTGAAATACTGGCAGGCCCACAGCAGTGACACCGAAACCTACGAAAATCTGGTGCAGGTTCTGGCAGCTCCCCTGTCTGTCCGGGAAAATGTCTCTCTGTTCTTCCCCGGCGGAGAAGAATGGCTGATCTCCAATCCTGATGCCTATGACACTCCTCTGGAATTAAATGCTGTCGCTGCCCGCTCCGTCATGCTGCTGGTATTGAGCGGCACCTTGCAATACCATGGTATAGATGCCGATAACTCCAGTCTGACACAGTTTGATACCCTGGTGCAGGCAGCCATTAATGCCCCTGCTTCCTACTCCGATCTGTCCGATTATGACATCGTCTTTTTCGGTGACAGCGTATTCGGAAACTATCAGGATTTTGCCTCCATCCCCGGC
>ERZ779850.902-NODE-902-length-32909-cov-11.967645_pt1 | contig 32909 bp, 22 predicted proteins | sample MGYA00511249_ERZ779850 | MGnify/ENA primary metagenome ERZ779850 (study PRJEB29588, sample SAMEA2162475) | human gut metagenome | biome: human gut; feature: human-associated habitat; material: faeces | place: Denmark | collected 2008/2010 ...
GCTATGTTCCTAATTTTCAGTGAAATATTTATTTGCTTATATCGAACTCACGTTATTGTACATTCATTATATAATGTTTCCAATCTGTTTATTACAGTATTTGCTTAGGGAAGGAATGACATTATACGGCATTTTGCCGTTGGAGTGGGGAACTGTGATTTGTGTATCAGATCATTATAAGATAGTGTGGCTGGAATGAAATGAGGGAATACTGTATGTTTTTATATACAGTCATGTTGGCAGGATTATGGTATGTGTGTTGCTTGTGTATTGATATGCCTGCAAATGCTGTCCGGCATGGCGTAGAATATTATACAGAAAATGCGTGAATTGTTGTTTCTGCGGTTGATGATGTCGTCATCCGGAGAATGTGAAAAGGTGAAAAATAAAAAAGACTGCTTCAGACTTAACTGCGCCATGACGATATGTAACGTATGTGTCGCGATTGAATCTGAAGACAGTCAAAGTCCCTAATATAATAATATGTCGATTTATTTTCTTGCGGTCATATATACATATTATATAAATATCATTTGTTCTGTGTGTCCCATTTGTGGGTCTCGGAACAATGCAGGTTGAGCGTCTTGTTGCCGGTCTGCATTCTGAATTCACCTTTTTCGAGTATCCATTTTCCGTCGGCTCCGACAAAGGCCAGGTCGCTTCCTTTCAATGTGAATGAAACGGTGGTAGTCTGGCCGGGCTTTAGTTCTATCTTACGGAATGCTCTCAGACGTCTGTTCTCAGGAGTGAGTGATGCGACCATGTCACGGCTGAAGAGCATGACAGCTTCCTTGCCGGTCACTGCGCCGGTGTTGGTGACATCGACAGACAGGGTGATATTGTCGCCGGCCTTGAAATCGGTGGCGGAGGTCCTGAAGTTGTCGTAGCTGAACGTGGTGTAGCTCAGTCCGTAACCGAACGGCCACTGCACGGATATCACGGCATCGTAGTCGTAGGCGCCTTCCATCTTGTCCATCTCTTCGCTCACGCGGTAGTCGTAGGTTGTGAGTGCGGCCGGATCCTTCGGGTAGGTGTAAGGCATCTTCGCGCTCGGATTGGCTTTGCCCGAGAGTATGTTGGCAAGGGCGTCGGCACCGTAGTTTCCGGGCAGGAGTATGTCGATGACAGCCTCGGCCAACGGTTCGATGTCGCTGATGATGCGCGGACGTCCTTCGTTGAGTATGAGCACAATGGGTTTGCCGGTTTTGGCGAGAGCCTTCACGAGGTCGCGCTGGTTGGCGGAGAGTCTCAGGTCGGAAAGGTTTCCGGGTGTCTCGCAGTATGAGTTCTCGCCGATGCAGGCTATTATCACGTCAACATTTCCGGCCGCTTCCACCGCTTTCTCTATTTCCGGGGTGTTTTCCTCGTAGTAGTTGCCTTCTGGAACATAGGTGACGCCTTGCTCGAGCGTCACGTTTTCCTTGCCGAACTCGTTGCTTATGGCCTCATAGATGGTGTTGCGGTCGCCAGCGTAGCGGTCGGCTATGTGTCCCTGCCATGAGTAGCTCCATCCTCCGTTGAGGCAGCGCATGGAATTGGCGTTAGGGCCGGTGACGAGCAGTTTCACGCCTTTCTTCAGCGGCAGTATGTTGTTTTTGTTCTTCAGCAGCACCTCCGACTCCTCGGCTGCTTTCACGGCCAGTACGGCGTGGGCCTCAGAGGCGAATTCGGGGAAGTCCTTCATGTGTGTCACGGGTGTGTCGAAGAGTCCCAGTCTGTATTTCAGACGGAGCACGCGGCGCACGGCGTCGTCGATACGGCTCATCGGCACACGACCTTCCTCAACCAGTTCTTTGAGCAGGGTGCAATAGTTGAGATCGTATGGTTCCATTGCCATGTCTATTCCGGCATTGATGGCCATTTCTATTGCTTCTTTCTTGTCTGCAGCTACATGTTCACGTGTATAGAGATTGTTGATGTCCGCCCAGTCGGTGATTAACATTCCGTCCCAGTTGAGGCCCTCCTTGAGCCAACCGGTAAGAAGTTCTTTGTTGGCATGTACCGGAACACCGTTCACACTTCCGCTATTGACCATGATTGTCAGAGCTCCGGCTTCTACACACGCTTTGAATGGAGCGAAACATTTTTCTCTCAGTTCGAAAATGGGAATGTATGCCGGCGTGCGGTCCTTTCCTGTTCTTGCCTGGCTGTATCCCATGTAGTGCTTTACGGATGTGGCTATTCTGTCTGAAGGTATGTGATTCGGGTCGTCGCCCTGGAATCCACGCACGGCCTCGCTTCCCATAATGGCGTTGACAAGGCAGTCCTCGCCGAAGTTCTCCCATACGCGCGACCAGCGTGGGTCTCTCGCCATGTCGACAGTGGGCGAATAGGTCCAGGGGCAGTTGGCCGCTCTGGTCTCATAGGCCGTGACGGTGGCGGCGTCGTAGGCCAGCTGCGGATTGAACGAAGCTCCGAGATTGATGTTCTGCGGGAATAGTGTTCCTCCAAGAGTATATGTGGTTCCATGGGTCTGATCAAGTCCGTAGATGCATGGAATGCCAATCTCTTTCATTGACAGTTTCTGAATGATTCCAATCAGTTCCTGCCACTTCTCCGGTGTTTGGGCTACAGGACCAGGGGCGTTGAGTATTGATCCTACTTTATATTTTGCAATGGCGTTGTAGAGTTTATCCTTGTCGAGAACGAACTCTCCGTCTTTCCATTCTCCGAGCACGTCAATGGACAATTCTGTCATCTGTCCTATTTTTTCGTCAAGTGTCATCTTGCTCAGAGTATTCTCGACTTTAGCCTCAATGTCCTTGTCAGAACGTATCGCCGGCGACATTGCCTGCGATATGCAGGCAATGCCGAGAGCTGTGAATATTGCTATGTTTCTGAATGAATGCATGATTTGGGTTATTTGATGGTTATGTCGTCAACATAGAATCCATGTCCGGTTATAAGGAATCCGTTTTGTTCCTGAATCATATCAAGGATTTCCTGTGTGAGAGTGAACTCCATGACACCGTTTTCTGTAACGTCAATCTTGGATACTCCAGGCAGTGCGGTCCACCATCCGGTTGTAGGTTGTATCTGATGATATTCGTCGTTCGGTTCTATTGAATAGCTTATTGCCATTACAGAACCTGCCTTCAGGGTGGCGAAGACTTCTTTGCCTATCAGGTTGAATGTTTTGTTCGGGTCTCCGTCAGGACGGTCCCACGAAACATAGTGGTGGCCGGACCAGAGAGACTGCTCGGAAGAAACTGTCACGGTAGTCTGTTCTGCGATAGATTTGTTGGTGTAGAATGTCACGCTGTTTCCGTCTTTCATCGTTCCGGTCAGGACGTATTCTCCGTCAGCCAGGTCTGGACATGTGATTTGGATTAAGTCGGATGTCTGCTGGACAAACTCTTTTATCTCTATGTCGCCTATTTTAAGAGAGGCAATCCTATCGAGATTTATTCCTGTCATGGTCCATTCGGAGTTGGCTTTTGTACGGTTGGCTCCTGAAGTGATGAGTGCCGACTTGCTTACAGTAACCGTATTTGCACCATATTCTTCACCATTCTCGTCGATGAGCAGGACTCTCTGTGTGCCTTCTGCTGCGTCGGCAGGTACGGTGTATATGAGGTGGGGTGTTCCGCCATCTGTAGAATAAACTACTTGTCCGGTGGTTGCATCACCTATCTTGATGCTCTTCACCTGCTCGAGATTGTCGCCATATAGAACAGCCTCATTTCCGGGAGAGACAAAGCGTTCATAACTAACTTCTGCGCTCCAGGGATCGCTTTCAAGTGGGTTCACCTTTACAAGTCCTTCACGTGAAGTGGATTTACCTTTTACTGTTGTTGCCACAACTTTCATCTGGTATAGACCTGCCGGCAGCGGCATGTCGATGCTGTCGCCTTTGGCAACCTCATTTCCGTCAATATACCATACTACTTCGGTATAGTCGGCAGGTGTGACAGTGAGCACCATCTTGAAGTTCACGTCGCGATTGATGTTGGATACAATCGGTAGCTCGCCGTTTTCCCTGTCTGGGAACAAAGGTGAAAGAATATGCGGATCATCATCCGGTCCGACCGTAGAGAATGGTTCTTCGTCGCTACATGAAAGGCAAATCATGCTTAATGGCAGCATGGCCAGTAATAATCTGAATATTGATTTCATAATTTTTCTGATTTTAGAATTTTGTTTTATTCAACGTCCCACCAAACCGGAATGTTCCAATTGTTCGTTCCTCCCATGCGTTCGAGTGCTTCATCATATCCGGATTTGTTGTAAGATGATTCAAGTGTTGGATAGCATAGTCTTACGGGAATTTCGCTTCCACCAGTGAGATATTGGGCGAAACCATATTCTGCCGGAGATTTGAGACGAGGATATCCGGAGCGACGTACATTGGCCCAACATTCCGCCGGATTGGTGAAGTGCAGAATCCAAGCCTGTGTGTTTATGGCTTCTTTCATTTGTTCTTCAGTATGGCCTATGCCGTTGTTTTTGATAAACGTATTGAATTCCTCGTCAGAGACACGGTCATAACCATAGTTGTCGGTAAGGAAGTCCATTGCAGCACGTACTCCTTTGCTGTAAAGATCGGCCACAGTTCCATTGACATTCCATTTCTTCAATGCAGCCTCTGCAAGCAGGAAATTGACTTCAGCATAAGTCATCACTACTCCCGGATTGTCACTTTTCAGGAAATTGTTGGCCAGCTTCGGTTCCGTCTCGCGTGCCATTGTTGTTTCGACCGAAGGATTGGTCTCGGCAACTTCTTTCATGATGTCGCTGTCGTAACCAGAAGGCCACGGATCGTATGAGAATGCTCCCGGTTCGCATGGATTCATGGTTATTCCCTTATTGATTATCTCCTCTGTCAGATCAATGCGGTTGTCAGGGCTTGTAGAGCTCATCAGTCCGTCATAATAGAATCGTGCAATCATGAATGTACGCGGGTCTCCAGAGTTGTAAAGCTGATTGAAGAATGTGGAGCACATGTAGCTCGGATTGTTGGCAGGGTCGTTTCCGAAGAAAAGCTGCGAGAGGGCATTGCCTCTGTAATCGGTGTAAGAGTCCTGTCCGAAACTGAACGATATTTCCATGTATTTTATCAGTGCGTCGTCTGATGTCGAAGTGAATACACCGCCTTCGGAAGTCAGTGCGTCTTCAAACTCCTGGCGAGCTTTCTCTGGAGCGACATTAGATATGCGCATTGCAAAACGCAGTCTGAGCGAGTTTGCCAGCTTTATCCATTTTGTGATGTCACCGTTGTATATCACGTCGCCTGTGATTTTGTCGTTTGCCGCGTTAAGTGTGGCAGCAGCGTTTTTCAGCTCGGTGAAGAAATCGTTGTATATTTCTTCCTGAGTGTCATATCTCGGATTGTAAACCTCTTCCAGGTAACCAAGTCCTGCTTCGCTGTATGGAGCATCTCCGTATATGTCTGTGATAATGGACATCATATATACGCGGTATATGCGCAGAATGGCATTGATGTTGGTTTTGTTTTCATCTTCCTTGCTGCGATATATGGCGTCAGTCAGATTTTTTATTGCTTTCGGATAGAATGAAGTCCATATTCTGCTCATCTCGTTGTTGTCAACTGTGTGTCTGCCGCCATAGTTGGTGGTGTTCCAGCATCCCATGAGCTGTTGTGTGAAGGCATATAGGTAGTTGCGGTATATTTCTACCATTCCGAGGTCTCCATAAGTCTGCAGCTCGGCTGTCGTAAGCTGTGCATTCGGGTCGATGCTGTTTGCCTTTGACTGGTCTGTGTTAAGGTCTTCCATGTAGCTGTCGCTGCATGAAGTGGTCATTTCTGCCAGAAATGCCGCAGACAATATTATTATAAAGGTCTTTATAGCTTTTTTCATTGTTCCCATATTGGTTAAAATTTGATGTTTACGTTGATACCGTAGCTCTTTCTTGAAGGCAGTGAGCCATACTCGAGTCCCATACCGGTCGTATTGTTATAGTTGGAGTCCGGGTCGATGTTAGGAATGTTCTTCCAAACGATGAACGGGTTTCTTGCAACAAATGAAACAGACATGTCCTGCAGGAATTTTCCTAACCATTTCTTTGGGAATTGGTAAGATAATACTATTTCGCGGCATTTTATGTAAGAGTTGTCATAGATGAACATTGAAGGTGCATTACGGCACACGCTCATCCAGTAGTCTTCAGGATTGACGATGATGTCGTTTGGACGATATGTTCCGTCGCCGTTGTCTATCACACCCGGAGCGATGAATCCTCCAGTCGGTTTCCAGTCAGCAGAGCCTTTAGGTATGCCGGCTGCCTGACGTTGTTCTTCAGAAAGATACCATTCGTCGCGTCCTTGCAGGGTTGCCAGGCTCTTGCCGGATTCGTGTGCGGCACGTGCCGACATTGAGTAAAGATCTGCTCCCACCTTGATGTCGAACAGTGCAGAGAGCGACAGATTCTTGTAATGTATGGCGGTGCTTATACCTCCGGTCCAGTCCCATGACGCGTTTCCGAGCACATGATTGCTTTTGTCGTATTGTGGAAGACCTGTCTGTGGATCAATCAGAATGTCGCCGTTTTCGTTTCTCACGAAATCAGGACCGACGATAGAACCGAAGTTCTCACCTACTTTTGCGGCAATCTGTACGTCGAGCCATGATGCCTTCTCGAGTTCGAACATATCCATGTTGTCAACAAGTTTCTTCACTTTGTTGCTGTTCTTTGAGAAGTTGAGGTTCAAGTCCCATGCGAAATCGCCAATCTGAACCGGGCGTGTGTTAAGCGTTATCTCAATACCTTGGTTCTGTATTTCTCCGGCATTGATGAGGCGATAAGGATAACCTGTTGCCCAGCTGCTTGCAATACCCATAATCTGGTCTTTACTTATCTGGTTATAATAGGTAAAGTCTAAACCTATACGGTTGTTGAGGAATTTTGTCTCAAAACCGATTTCAAAAGAATTGGTTCTTGTAGGTTTCAGATTCTTGTTTGGTATGGTCTCGTTGTTGATGTATCCGATGGTGTATCCGGGATATGTGAATTTTGATTTTGTATATACCAGTCCCAGCTGATACGGGTCTGTGTCACTTCCGACTTGTGCCCATGACATGCGTACCTTACCGTATGGCAGGATGTCTTTCTTGTTGATAAGCTCTGAAAACACAAGGCTACCAGAAAGTGATGGATATACGTATATGTTGTTGTTCAGCGGAAGAGTTGACGACTGGTCACCGCGCAGAGTCGCATCGAGGTATACGAGGCTTCTCCATCCGAAGTTCACAGAAGCGAAGATTGAGTTTATCTGTTTGCGGTAACTGTTCTCCTCATTGCTTGTCTCGTTGAAGCTCATTATTGCTATGACATCACGTATTTGCATGTCTTTGGCTGTTGTGATGGTTGTTTTGTTGTCCACCTTATAGATGTTTCCACCGAATGTTCCGGTGAAGTCAATGTCACCCCAGCGGTTGTTGTATGTAGCCAGAAGCTCGAAGTTGTACATCTTATTCTCGAACTTACTGTTCTGCAGATAACCTGATTCATATCCAGGAGTTGTAGGAGCCTTGAAGTCTTGGAATGAGAACCAGTTGAACTCGGTTCCGGCTGTACCTTTTATCTTCAGGTGAGGATTGATGTTCCACGTTGCTGAGGCATGGAAACGGAACAGGTCTTTGCCTGAGTTGTTGGAGTTCTTGTAAACGTCCCAGTATGGGTTTACGTTGTACGGGTCCATTCCGTTCCAATTTGAATATTCGCCGTTCTCGTCCTGATATGTGCGCAACCATGCCTGATCATATGTCGTGGCAAGAGTCATGAGGTTCTTGCCTATGTTCGACTTGCTGTCTCCCAGGGCAGGACGGTTCTTGACACCTTCGTGTGTGTAGTTGACGGAGAAATCAAGATCGACTTTTCCTAATGTGGAGTTCGTTCTCAGGTTGAATATGTCGCGGCTCATGTTTGTATTGGGAACGATGTCTTTGTTTCTCATGTCAGTGAATGTGAAACGCATACCGGTGGTCTTGTTGCTTGACGAGACTGTTAATGTGTTGTTTGCAGTGACACCGGTGCGGAAGAATCCGGACGTGTTGTCAGGAATGATGAGATAAGGACGTTTCACTCCGTCGAAGTATTCCAGCATGTTGCTTCCGTCTGCCTTGGGACCCCAACTCTTGTTTGTGTTGGATACTGCGTCAATGCTGTATGTACCGTTGCTTCCCATACCGTAGATCTGCTGTACATCGTCCCACTTTGAAAGCTGTTTGTCTATGGTAAGAGTTCCGTTGTATTCAACAGAGAAACGCTCGCCCTTGTTTGCTTTTTTTGTCGTGATGAGAATCACACCGTGGCTTGCGCGGCTACCATACAGAGCCGATGCGGCCGGGCCCTTCAATACAGACATTGTCTCGATGTCGTCAGGGTTGATGCTCGAAATTCCGTCGCCCAGGTCATAGCCTCCTGATGTTCCGGCACTACCGAAGTTGGTGTTGTCCAACGGCACGCCGTCAACGACATACAGCGGTTGGTTGTTTCCTGTCATTTCGGTGTTTCCGCGAAGTAACACTCTTGTAGAACCTGAAGGTCCGCCGGCAGTCTGGCTTACGACAAGACCAGCCACGCGGCCTGCCATCGAGTTGATGACGTTTGTCTCTTTTGCCTTTTCGAAGGCTTCGCCTTTCACTTCGTCGAGTCCGTATCCCAGGGCTTTACGGTCTCTTTTTATGCCCAAGGCAGTTACGACGACCTCATTGAGCAACTTCGAGTCGTCTTCAAGTAAGATTGTCATGGGCTTAGCCGAGGCTTTCACTTCCACGCTTTTCATACCGATGTAGCTTACTACGAGCGTAGCTCCGCTTTTCACGTTCAGCGTGAAGTTACCGTCAATGTTGGTTACAGTACTGTTGGTTGTGCCTTTTTCAGAGATGGAGGCTCCGACGATGGGTCCGACATTATCTTTTACGATACCCGTCACTTTGATTGTTTTTGAATCAACTTGTATTGGAGCAGAGTCCGTTACGGCCAAAGCCTGATTCATGACAGGTATGCCGCTGGCCAATGTCCCGCACAACATAATTCTAGAGAAAAATCTTATATTCATGCGTTTGAACTTTAATTATGTTTTGTTAATTTAACCCAGTCTATATACATGGTTGCCTTGGTGCCTTTTTTCAGCGCAGTGATTTGGTTGCTGTCTGTGATACCGGTGAATGTTCCTCCCACGGCAAGATTGAAAAGAATGAAGAAGTTGTCATGGAAATAAGGATTGTCCTTGATGTTGAAAGAATAAAACGGTATGTCGTCAATAGATATGCTGGCTTGCGTCTCGTCCCATGTAAGAGTGTAGGTGTGGTACTTTCCGTCTTGCAGGCTTGAACTTACAGACGAGGCATGGTACTGCTGTTCGTGTGACGCTACGTCCATGCCGAAATGAATGGCTGTGTTTACGTGTGTTGAGGCCGTGCCGGTTTCAATACCTTCCTTGTCACCCATTTCCATGATGTCAATTTCTCCGCATGCGGGCCATTCTTTGTCGTTGTCGCCCATCATCCAGAATGCGGGCCACAGACCGTTGGCCGTTTGGGGAAGTCTGATGCTTGCGCTTAATGTTCCATACTTGAAACTTTTCTTTCCTTTAGAATTTACTCTTCCGGAAACAATCTTTCCGTTTTTCCATTCTGCAGTCAACATGAGCACGGTCTTGTCACCGTCTTTTCCTACTTTCACCTGATCGGTGGTGTAGGCTTGCAGTTCTTCGTTGGTCCATCCGGCTTCATGCGTCTCCTTAGTCCATACAGAACTGTTGAACGTATTGAAGTCGTCGAAGAAGATCACATTCTTGTCAGTTTCGACAGGGTCTTTCTGACTGTTGGAGTCTTCTGCTTCAGAAGAACAAGATGTAAATATTCCACAAACGAATGTGAGAATAAGGCATACTTTTTTGTTCATTGCTTTTTTGTTGTTAAGGTTATGATATAGTTGTGTTGTGTTATTATTCGGTTTTCAGTTGTAATTCGGTGGCAAAAGTAGTAAGCCTTTTATCATACTATGGTTTGATGGCAGATATTTATGGGTTTGATTTCAGTTATTTTTTAATAACCCGTTGTGTATCAGTAAAATAAAAATGGTTTGAATGCTGAAATTTGCAGCGTTCAAACCATTTTTTTTATTTGTTGTTGGTATTGGTTTAGTTCTTTCCCTCTGGAAATTTGCTTGGCTGTATGCCAAAATATTTCTTGAATACGGTGCTGAAGTATTTCACGTTTATGAATCCCGTCGCCTCTGAGACATCTATTACAGATATGCCCTGCTTCAGCAATTCGGCGGCACGCTCAAGTCGTATGATACGTATGAACTCCTGTGGCGCTCTTCCGGTAAGCGATTTCAGACGGCTGTAAAACAGCGTGCGGCTCATTGCCATTTCTCTGCACAATATGTCTATGCTGAAGTCTGTGTTGCTTATGTTCTGCAGTACGATATCCGTAGCTTTATCTACGAACATTCTGTCGTTCTCCGACAGGTTCACGTCTTTTGTCTCTTCGTTCTGCGGCTGAGACATCTCGTCATTGTTTTTATTTGCCGTATTGCCGACAGTGTCGATCTTGTTTACCGCGTGCCGTAACAGATATTCGCGCATGCGTTTTCTGTTGTCAATCATTCCTTTTATTTTCAGCTTCAGTATTTCGGTGCTGAATGGTTTTGTGAGATAGTCGTCCGCGCCTTTTCTCAATCCCGCCACCACAGCTTCGTGGTTGGTCTTTGCTGTCAACAATATGATGGGTATGCCGGCTGTCTCGGGCTTTTCCTTCACGGTGTTGCAGAAGTCATCGCCTTGCATTCCCGGCATCATGACGTCAGAGATGATCAGGTCGGGATATTCGGTTTCCATATATGCGAGAGCCTCGTCGGCGTTGGGCTTCTCTATCACTTTATAGTCTGACGCGAGAGTCTTGCACAGATAATGGCGCAGGTCGTCGTTGTCTTCCACTACGAGTATGGTCTCATCTTTGTTTCCATGTTCCTCATTGTAGGCAGGCAAGTCCGAAGGAGTTACCTCTGCCAGGACGTCGTCGAAGGACGACTGGCGCGAGCTCGGCACTGCCTGTGTGAAAGTTCTGTCGAATGTCACAGTGAATGTCGTTCCGATACCTTCTTTTGAAGAGAATTTTATTTTTCCGCGTAAGAAGCTGACAATGCGCTGTACCTGGAGAAGTCCGAACCCGAGTCCGTGTTCCTGCGACTCGTAGGCGTTTTTTGCCCGGTGGATGTCAGAGAATATGTGCTTATGTTCGTTCTGTGGTATTCCGATGCCGGTGTCTTCAATTCTTATAATTACCTTTTTGTTGTCGGCGGTCATGCATATTCTTATCCTGCCTCCGTTCTTTGTGTATTTGCAGGCATTTGATATCAGATTGTCGAATATTATCTCCAACATGCGTTGTGTCGCCTTGACGCATACCTCTTCCTCCGGCAGCGACATTGACAGATTCAGTCCCTTTTTGTCGCATACGGTCTGAAAGCAAGCGACTTCTTCCTTAAGCATCTCGCTCAAGTTTATAGATACGAGCTTTGTCTTGTTGAGGTCTCTTCCTATTTTCTCAAACTCGAGAAGCTGCGATGTCAGCGAATACAGCTTTCTTATATTGGTGTTGGCCAGATTAAGAAGATATTTGGCTTTGTCCGGCAGGTCGGTCTCATTGCGCATGTCTTCCAGTGGGGCCATGACCAGTGTGATCGGCGTACGTATGTCGTGCGAGGTGTTGATGAAGAAGTTTATCTTGTCGTCGTCGTGGCGCTTCTGGAGCTGATACAGTTTATAACGTGTGGCGAAGTAGGCAATCATCACCAATATAATAATGTAGCATGTCCATGCCCACCACGTTTGCCACCAAGGCGGGAGAATTGTTATCTCTATGGATTTCTCGTCTATTGTCCTGCCTGTGCTTTTGCTCATGCTGCATACACGGAATGTGTATTTGCCGGGCGTCACGTTCTTATAGCGTGCCGATTCAGTCTGGCTGGGCTCGCTCCATTCGTTGTCGTATCCTTCAAGTATGAAACGGTATATTATATCATTCTGGTAGCTCAGGTTTATGGATTCAAAGTTGATGTTGAAGCTGTTCTGGTCGTGTTCCAGTCTGATCTTCTTTGATGCGAGCATATTGAATATTCTACTTATGAACTCGTCAGAACTGTTGTCCGGCATATCGACGTCAAATTTCGTAAGCCGCAGCGGAGCCTCATAATTCACCCTCGTTATTTCCGAAGGTTTGAGCTCTACCACGCCGTTGGTACTTCCGAACAGGATGTTGCCCGATCGGGTTATTACATACGATGCCTTGTTGTATTCCTGTGCTATCCTGCCGATGTAGTTCAGATTCCATATCTCGTTCCTGTTCATCACTGCGATACCGTTGCCGGTGCTTATCCATATGCGTCCTTCCCTGTCGCGTATAAGTCCGAATATGTCGTTTGACGGCAGCCCGCTGTTCATGGTGATATGTTTTCTTATCTTGCGTGCGGCATAATCGTAGAGTATCATTCCTCCGCCCTCGGTGCCCAGCCATACGGTCTTGTCTTTGTTGAACAGCATCGATATGATGTAGGCGCTCATGTTTTCTTTTATCTGTTCCTTTGCCGACGCGAACTGTTCAATGCGCCCCGTGCGTTTGTTTATGAAATAGAATCCGTCGGTTGTCGCGGCAGCGATGATGTCCTTGCCTATTGTTCCGAATGAGAACACCTGTTTTATGTCGTATGTCTTCTTCAGCTTCCAGTCTTTGTCCAGGTTCATCAGATTGCCGTCGATGCTGCCCACCCAGTAGTCGCCGTCGTTGTCTTTCTTTATTGAGAATATGTAGTTTGAGGTGATGTTGTCTTCTTGTTTGGTGAGGTGTTTCAGCACCTTTCCATTCTTGTCTGTTATGAATATTCCGTTGCCATAGGTACCCACGGCCATATCTCCGTTGGCCGTCCGGCACAGCGACACGCATACTTTGTCGGACATCAGGTGCTGCCATGTGTGACTGTCGGGTCTGTAGATGCTTATTCCCCTTTCGGTGGCAAACCACAGACTGCCGTCAATGCCTTCGGCAATCGACTTCACGTTGTTGTTTACAAGCGACTTGCTGTCCTTGTTTCTATGAGTGATGAAGGTTATCGGATATTTTGAAAAATTTATCCTCGACACGCCTCCCGTATAGCTTCCTATCCATAGACTTTTGGAACTGTCCATGAACGTAGCGTAAATGCCGTTGCTCATCAGGCAGGCTTCGCCTGCGTTGTCGTCGGAGTCTATGAGCTTTTTTATGCTCTGGTCGCTGTAGCTGTAGGTGAATATGCCGCTGCCGTCAGTTCCGATAATCAGAATGTCAGAGTCGTATTTTGTTACAGAGCGTATCGGCTTGTTGGATAACCCGGTGTCGGTCTTTACGTGTGTCAGTGTGTTTGTACGGAGGTTGAGTATCCATAATCCGTTGTTGAATGTGCCGATAAAGATATTATTCCTTTCCTTGTCATAATACAATGTCTGTATGCTTTTGCCGTCGAGCAGTCCGGTTGCATGCCTGTTGGCGGTGTTTACTATTTTCAGACCAGTTGTGGTGCCGAGATAGAGTCTGTTGCCTAACGACACGATATCGTTGACGTTGAGTCCGGCAATGTATCTTTCAATCCTGTTGTTGACAGACGTATAAAGTCCGGTGGTCAGACCGAAGAAAGCCTTCCCGTCTTTCGTTATGTGATATTTGTTGAGCGTTATGTTGCCTGATATGTATTCTGACAGTTGGGTCTTCAGTTCGAAGTTGTCGTATGTATCAGTATATTTATATATCTTTCCCGTATTGTCGTAGGCCCACAGTGCGCCGTCGGGCATATAACACAGCTGTATTATCCTCGCGGCAAGGTCGCCGTAATAATATCCGTCGGACATACGGTAGTTCTTCATCAACTGTCCGTTGTAGCGGTCTATGCCCGATTTTGTGCTTATCCATATTGCGTGATATTTGTCTTCTACTATTGAATATACGCGCATATTGCTCAGACCGTTGGCATAGCCTATGTGTCTGATGTCCGAAATGGCAAGCGACGCGCCGTGGCACCGGGGCGCATTGCCGCATATGAGTGTGAGCAGTAATATACAGGTCAGCAGTGTTTTATTTTTCATATCAGTGGTTTAAAGCTTGAATTATATATACTTCACGTACTATTGTAACTCATTAACAAAATTACAAAAAAAGTATTATATCCGCTTTTATTCGCTGTTTTTTTTATTCTGATATTTTTTTTCATAAGAGAAATGGAGCGGAATCCGTGTACGGCTTTACAAAGTTTGTCGTGTACGGATGGATTCTCGGCCGCTCAGAATTGTATTTTCTGCCTCTGTATAAGCTCAGAAACCCTTGTCTTGTATTTGTTCCGGAATGTCATGATCGTATCTGACATCAGGCAACTTGCGGCGTGAGTATATGAATCCTTTTGTGTTAAAAAACGATAATATCGGCGTCGATGCGGCATAAAGCCGTACCTTTGCATCAGAATATCATGCGTAGAGAACCTCCGCGCCATTCGTCGTGCGATGTCTGATCGGTGTCGGGGCGCTGCCTTGAGTGGTGGCCGTGTGGTGTTTTTTATGGAATGAAGAGTAAAGCCTACGACTTTCGCGTGCAGTCACGGAAGCGTAGTGTCTGCTCTCGTCGGGCAATGGCATCTGCCTTTAACCGCCGTTTTTCGTTAAACGTGCTGATGATACCTGTTGTGGCGACAGCCTGGCTGTCGTCGGCATTGACTGTCGTGGCGGTTAAGAAACGATGTGTGACATTACGAATAAGCGTATGATGTGCAATCATTTTAAATCTTAATATATTCCAATGATAAGAGCAATATTTTTTATCGGTGCGGGAAGTTTCGTCGGCGGAGTGGCCCGATATCTTCTTTCGCACGTGGTGCAGACCAACGTAGCCTCGGGTTTTCCTTGGGGAACGATGGTTGTAAACATTCTCGGTTGTTTCTTCATAGGCCTGCTCTATGGCCTGTTCGAACGAGGCAGCATAATGAACGGCGACCTGCGCGTGTTCCTCACCACAGGTTTCTGTGGCGGTTTCACCACTTTCTCCACGTTCATGCACGAGAACTACGCGCTGCTTTCCGACGACCGGTTCGCGCAGTGTGCTGCCTATTCGGTGATGAGTTTCGCCGTAGGACTGTTCGCGGCTTATGCCGGCCACTGGGTTGTGAAGGCCATCTGACAGGCTTGCGGCTGTCGCGCGGCGGATTTTTAGCGGTGTGTCAGCGCGCCTTTTGTGTGCTGATTATTTTACATTGCTTAACATTTATAGTCTGATATGGCCTATATCATATGTTAAATTGCAATCCGGTTTTCTCACGGTTTTTTCTTCATTCTGGAGAGACGTGAGAGTGCGAAATGCCCTATTTCGGTTGCTTTCGGCGTATTTCATGGGGCAATATTCGCAGGTCCGTCGTGCGAAAGAGCCTCTTTTGCATTACGAAAGAGCCTATATTGAGACTCGAAATGGCCTGTTTCATGGCACGAAATGGGCATTTTCGCAGCGCAAGCTTTGTGTTTGTTAATAAGTATTAATTAAGGTTACGAATATTTCATTTCTTAATTTATTTTACGTAAATTCTTTCAAATTTAATATATTGTTCATATTTTTGTAAAAACTTAATAACAAAGATATTTAACCTAAATAGATAATATATGAGCAATATAAATACAGCCATATTATTTCTATGTCATAAAGTTAATAATGGCATGCTTGAACGTTATTGGAAACTTGTTAATGAGACAAATGGAAAATATGATATTTATTGGGTTTTCCAATCAGACAATGGTATCAGTGATGATTTTTTGATAAATAACGATGTTAATGTCTATCGTTTTAGTCTTGCTTCGTTGAATGAATTATATTATATCCCCTTGTCAGAGAAACTTTATGGAAGTGAACATTTTATTATGGAACGTTTTGTCCATGACCATCAAGAATATACATATTATTGGGTTATAGAGTATGATGTTATATATAAAGGGAATTGGTTTTGTTTCTTTTCTGCGTTTGATAATTGTGATGCTGATTTTCTTAGCTCACATATAGAATTTCGTCATGAGTCGGAAAAGTGGCCATGGTGGCATCTTGCCAGAATCTCTCAGAAATGTAATATTTCAAGTGATGATTTTATAAAGTCTTTTAATCCAATATACAGAATATCGTTCAAAGCAGCTGATTATTTGGATTCTTTCCTGCAAAAAGACAATTATGGATTTTACGAGATTATAATGTCAACAGCATTATTTTATGGAGGCTTTAAACTTTGTGACATAGGAGGGCGTGGGTCTTTTGTCCCTGAAGGGTGTGAGGACGCTCATTATGTTGATAGTCCAGGTATTAATAACGGTACAATGCGTTTTCGTCCTGAGTTCTCCATAAAAGAAATCATGAACTCTAATTTGAAAAATAAATTATTTCATCCATTAAAATAATCAATAATATTATGAGGCTCAGTAAATATTGTTTTGTTATTAGAAAAGAAGATTGTGTCTTTCTGTATAATTGTAGGACAGATTGTGTTACTCTGATAGAGGAAGATCTTGCGGAGGTTATCCAAAAAAAAGATTTGAAGAAAATGAAGATATCATACGAGGCTTTTTATGATTATCTTTTGAATAGTAAAAGTATTGTTGAAGATGATTTGGATGAGTGTGAAGATGTAATTACTCAATGGCGGAGTGAGGATAATAGTGAAAGGGTATTTGGGTTGTATATTAATCCTACACTCGATTGTAATCTGCGTTGTTGGTATTGTTATGAGAAAACACGTTCCATAGCCGGTATGAAGCATGAAGTTTATGATACAGTCGTCAGACTGATAGACAGATATGTGTCAAAATCAGAATTGGAAGCATTTTCTTTGGGCTTTTTCGGTGGAGAGCCATTTATGGAGTTCGATAATGTGGTTTATCCATTGCTATGTTATTGCAGCAAGGTCTGCTGTGACAGAGGTAAGAATTTCTCTTTTAGTTTTGTATCTAATGGGACACTTATTGACAAGTGTGTGATAGAGGCACTTTGTAAGATTCCATCTTGTAGACCTGCTATGTTCCAACTTACTCTTGACGGAAACCGTGAACTACATGACAAAACAAAAAAAATGCAGATGGAAGTGGTACGTATGATAGATTGCTTTCAACAATATCTCTTTTGCTGACTAATTCATTTGATGTTACATTGAGACTAAACACTACAGTAAAAAATGTTGATTCATTCTATGATGTTATTGATGATTTGAAGAATGTTACCGAAAAGAACGCAGAACATCTGATTGTGGATATCCAGCAGGTATGGCAAGATGTAGTGAATATCTCTCCTAAAGAATTTCTGAGAAAACAGAAGCAATTAAGAAACCATTTTGTGGATGAAGGGTTTAAGGTCAATGAGTTAAGGGTTGTCAATCCTGTGCGTTGTTATGCTGATCATAACAATCATGTGGTTGTAAATTATAATGGCGATATTTTCAGTTGCACTGCACGTGATTTCAATTCGGACATACGTGAAGGTGTGCTTTCTAAAGAAGGAAAACTAATGTGGAATGACAGAAAAAACTATCGTAGAAGTATTGTTTATGGAAACACTAAATGCCGTAGTTGTAATATTTATCCTCTCTGTCATGGTGGGTGTAGCCAATTGAAGATTGATAGCATCTGTAATGGTTTGGCGGACGACAAATGTTTGTTCGGGTATGGAGTTGATGATAAAATAAGAATAATAGAGGAGAGAATAGATTTTCTTATTAATAGTTTTCTCGCAAAAAAGAAATTTGGTAATGAATCATAAAGTCATTTTCCAAACAAGAATTAAGTTAGTATATGATTTATTTCAGAATCAGCTTAAAAATATTTAGAATATATGAAATATAAAAGTTTAAAAGCTCTATTATTGATAGAGCTTCAGTCGATGGAAATACATCCTGAAACTTTATTGATTGCTTCATAAATTGAGTGTGGGTAATAAACAGCAGATATGGGAAATAATTGCATATGTTCTCCATCTGTTTCAAATAATTGTACTTGTGGCGTGTCTGATTATTTTTATAGTTGTGACTATTAATCATAATTTATTTTTAAAGTAATATTACTTTACTTGAATTTTTTATTATAAGTTTAATTAGTGTTTAATTTTTAATTTATTTCATTATGAAAAAAAGTTTAAAGGCTCTTTTGTTGGCGGAACTGAAGCCGTTGGATAGACCGTTTGAATCATTGTTGGTTGGTGGTTTTGCAGCAATTAATCCTGATGGTGTAAACAATTGTAATTGTTTTGATGTTCCAGGAAATAATTGTAGGTGTAATGGAAACAATTGTAGTTGTCATACATCAGTCTCAAATAACTGTACTTGTGGTATTGGTGATAATGGACTTCCAAATAATTGTGTGTGTTATTTACAACCAGAATCTGAGAGTAATGCAGCTTTACCAGCATTTTTATTATAAGGATTGAGCATGTGGCATTGTATGCCACATACTCTTTTTGTTTTTATTCTCTTTTTATATGTGTTGTTTCAATAACAGAAATTGATAAGTTATGTGTAAAAAAATAGTTCTATTTTTAATGTTATTTTTTGCATTTGTTTATTCTCATTCTCAGGAACTGGGTTTTAGCGGGACTGTTGTTGATGCGTTTACAGCAGAACCCATTGATAGTTTCATTGTTGAAATTCTTGATGAGGACAGTACACTTATAAAAAAAATTGCGCCTGAAGTTTTTGGGATGTGGAATATTAGGGGCACAGTACCGACATCGGGTGATTATATTTTTTGTGTAATGGCAGAAGGTTATAAGAATACATATATAAACAAGAGATTTAAAAAAAACAACAAGCATCGTAGTACTGGTTCTGAGGAATTGGGCATGATAAACATGTTTAAACTCCCCAAGAAATCGTTAACTGGAGTAAATACAATCGACGAGGTGGTGGTGACAGCAACAAAAGTAAAGATGGTGTATAGAGGAGATACCATTGTGTATGATGCTGATGCATTCCAATTATCTGAAGGTTCAATGCTCGACAGACTAGTGCGTATGCTTCCAGGCGTGACTCTTGAGAGGACTGGACGTATTTCCGTAAATGGGCGCTTTGTGAGCAGTTTGTTGGTTAATGGAGAAGACTTCTTCAAGGGAAATCCCCGTATCGCACTTGAGAATCTGCCCGCTTATACTGTTGATGAAGTGAAAGTGTATGAACGCCAGAGTGAGCGTGATGTTGCCATGGGGCTGTCTGAGGATGAATCAGGAGACAAGCCTCTTGTGATGGATGTGAACCTTAAGAGAGAGTATCGTACGGGATGGATTGGCAATATGGAGGGTGGTTATGGTACGGACAATCATTATGCTGCGAGACTTTTTGGTGTGCGTTATACGGATCAATCGCGTTTGGCTCTTTTTTACAACCAAAATGATGTTAATGAGAACTATACTTATTCAAACTACTCGTCAGACTGGAATACCAATCGTCTTACGGAGGGCGATGTCACGATACAGTCGGGAGGAGTTGATCTTCTTATTAACGATAAGCATAAAGAATGGAAACTTTCTGGAAATGTGACGGGAGCGATAAAGAAAAATCGTGTAGACGGGCATTCATCAGGAATTGAATTCTATGATGAAAATGATGTCTACAAACGTAGTTCGGAAAGTATGTCTGATAAAAGTTCGAGAATAGACGCCAATGTTTCTTTTAATTATCAGCCGAGACGAAAAGGTACAAGGGGACTGTATCTTGACATCAAACCCCGACTGAGTTATGTTTATAACGAGAGTTATTCAATTACGCGAGATGGCGATTTTATAAGTGATATTAATGAGAAACGACCTAATGAGGCGCTTGACAGCCTGTTCGCAAACACGCTCTCTGGAAATACAGGATACTTCTACCGACAGATGCTTTCTTCTATACGTCGCGTCCTTATGGGCACATCACACAGCTTGTCCACAGGTATAAAGTCGGATGTTTCTTACAGATTGAAAAATTGCCCTGATATAATAAGTCTGTCGGGTGACTTTAATTATATTAGTAACGAGCGCAGTCTTTTGCAGCGTAACAAAATACTTACAGCCGGGTCGCAGCCAGAAAATCAGACACGATATAATGAACAACCAATGTCTCACTATGATTACAGACTGTATGGCAGTTATAGGTATTTTCTTTCAGACATAATGGGATGGAATCTGTATTTAATTCCAGGATATGAATTGTCTCAGTCGTACAATTCAGACTCGCGTCCGTTCTATGTCCTCGACGGAACAGAATTCGCCGACAGAAACAGAGGATGGCTTTCTTCAAACATGTCGTCAATCGTGCGTTATATGGACGACACAAATACTTACTATTCGCGCAAATGGCACACCGTACATGAGTTTAGCTTGCAATGGCAGATGATGAGATATTGGAATGATGGCGAGATGATTTTGAAAGGTGCCTTGCCTCTACATTACGTAATAGATCGTGCGACGTATACGCGTTTGAAAATACCTCAGGACAAACGTCTTGAGAATCTTTTCTTCGATCCGTCAGTTTCGGTGTATTACAAAAACAAGATTGACGGATACAATATATTCGAGGATTATAATCTGAGTTATAGATTCACAAACTCTGTTCCGGATCTGATTCAGATGATGGATTATCGTGACGATTCGATGCCACTTGTAGTGAAGGTCGGAAATGCAGATCTTAAAAATGGTGCTAATCATAATACAAGTTTTTCATATAAACATGAGAACCGGAAAACAGGTCAGCAGACATCGTTTTCTATTTCTTATAACCTTTTGAGCAATCAAATAAGCCAAAGCATGACTTACGATTCTAAAACAGGTGTTAGGACATATAGGCCGCAGACAATAAATGGTAACTGGAATGTCAATGGACGTTTTTTCTACAGCATGAATCTAGACAAAAAAAAACGTATGTATCTTAATACAACTACGACACTGTCATATGGCAATAATTCCGATTATATGAGTTTCTCATCGACAGAAAACAGTGTACGCAGTTCTGTCAGAAGAACAGGTATTGGTGAGTCAGTGGATATTGGGTATACCAATGGCTCTTGTTTCGCATATTTTACCTTAAATTGTAATTATACTCATTCTGAGAGCAGCTGGTTTCATGCGATGAATCTTTTTGATGTCAATTATAAACTTTATACCGGAACAGAACTTCCGTGGAAGATAAAATTTGTGTCAGATGTGAGTGTACAGTCGCATTATGGCTATCAGGACAATCAATTTAATACTACAGATTTTGTGTTGAATGCTGGTATAGAACGCTCTTTCGCAAAAGGACAGATAACGATAAAACTTTGGGGGTACGATCTTCTCAATCAGCTGTCCAATATACGCTATGTACTGAATGCTCAGATGCAAAGTGAGAGCTATTATAATGGCTTGCGTCGTTATGGAATGCTTTCGTTTGTGTATCATCTGCATGTGGCACCCAAAAAAAAGAAGTGATGGAATGAAACATGCTATATTAATTCTTGCTCATAAGGACATCAAGTATTTATTCCGTCTTGTAGAAAGCTTCTCTGTTGGCATCTTCCGGTTATACATACATGTTGACAGACGATGTTGTTTGACTGACATGCAGGTTGATTTCATAAGACGGGCTGCTGACGTACGCTATTTCGGTCAAGAATATAATGCTAATTGGGGTAGTTATGCTCTTGTTCGTGCAACAATGTTGTTGTGTCGGAAGGCGTTGGCAGATGAGGATAATGAATATTTCCATCTTATAAGTGGGTCTGACATAAGAACGTGCACATGTGAACAGTTCTATGAATTTTTTGAAAAGAATAAAGGATGGAGTTTTATGGAGAATTTTGATTTTTTTTCTACACCCCATATTGAAAAACGCCGCAGACGTCTTATTTATGAACATCGTTTAGAGCAATATGATATAAGGGAATGTAAGGATGATAATGATGCTTATCAAAGAGATTTGAGAGAGCAGGAAAAAATGCAAAAAATAAAACCATTACCGAATTATCCTGTTTTTCATGGTTCTCAATGGTGGAGTCTTGAGCGCGTCTGCATTCAATATCTTGTCAGTAAAGAATCTTTTATTGAGAGCAATTTTAAATTTGTATCTATACCGGATGAAATTTTTGTACAGACTGTCATAATGAACAGCCCATTTTCGCAGTTTGTTGTCAATTGCAACATGAGATATATATTATGGGAATTTCGTAATGGAAATTCTCCTGCAGTATTAGACAGAAGTGACTTGCCGGCGTTAGTTTCGGGTAATTACCTTTTTGCAAGAAAGGTGGAACTTCCTATTTCAAGTGATTTAATAACATCTGTTTATAATATTTTTAATGTGCAAGGTAATATGGAACTTAAAATTATGTCTCTTGATGATATTATATTCTTTTTAAAGGATAAATTAAGCGAAGAATGTCATAATGGATTGTATTATGGTATTCCTGGAGTTTTCCTGTTTTGTGTTTATGGAAGTGAGGTTTATGTAGATAGATCAGAATGGTTATTGCATATGGCGGTTGGTTTGCTACCTTTTATAGAGAATGAATTACATGATGTATGTGATGAGTCGTATAAAACTGGACGTTTGGGTATCGCTGCATGTCTTGAATGTTTATATCCAAAGATTAGTGAAAAAATAGGAAATGAAACTTTGTGTGTACTTGATGAAATACATTCGAAGATTATGAATCGGCTGTGCAATTCTGAACGTGATGATATGAAAAACGAGGAGCTTGTTGAATTTGAGGCGTATATGTCTGCATGTATTTTGGGAGGAAGAAATAAGAATGCGGATTTGTCGATATGGAATGATTTCTTTAAAGTTGATAACAAAGAACAGAATAAACGTGCTTTCCTATGGAATAGATCTGTTGGTCTCGCTGGATTTTCAGGACGAGGACTTGAAATTCTTACTGAAAAATATGGGCTGGCTTATAACAAATGGCAATTTTTGATGTTATGACAATGACAGGTGTTTTTCGTCGTCCGTTTCCTTTTACGCGGCAATTTGATCAGATGGACTGTGGACCGGCATGCGTTTCCATGCTTGCAAAATACTACGGGAAAAATTTACCGTTGTCATATTTGCGTTCATTGGCGCAGCTTAATCGTGGTGGTGTAAGTGTTGCTGGAATTCGTGATGCTCTAGGGATAATTGGAATGGAGTCGGCAACGTTTGAATTGACTGTCAAGCAGCTTTATTCGGTATGTCCGCTTCCTGCAATATTACATTGGGATCAGAATCACTTTGTCGTGTTATATGATGTTAAACATAGTGTTCGTGGAGGGAAAAAATGGCTTTATTCAGTAGCCAATCCCGCTTATGGGAAACACACTTATACAGAAAAAGATTTCCAGACTCATTGGTTAAATGGTGACAAGGGCATTGCAATCGTAGCAGAGCCAACGTCATTATTTTATAATATAAAAATTGATGCTAAAAAGCAAAGTATAGTAGAATTTGCAAGAAAACATGTATGGCCCCATAAAAAAGGACTTTTTATATTGGCTATAGGATTGCTTGTTGGTACGGTTTTGTCAATGATCACCCCTTTCCTGACACAGGCACTTGTTGACCAAGGTATCGGTCAGAAAAATATAAATATAATAACTTCATTGCTATTGGCACAACTTGCTATATTTTTTGGTAGTTTTACAATGAATGTTATAAGTAGTTGGGTGGCGTTATACATGAGTACGCATATAAGCATAGATGTACTTCATGAGTATCTTGCAAAGTTGTTAAGATTGCCTATCTCTTTTTTCGAAACAAAAAGTGTCGGTGATTATCAACAACGGATAGCGGATCATAGTCGATTGCAAGGTTTTGCAACACAGGCAACTTTGCAGACAGGATTCTCTATAATGACAGGATTGATTCTACTTGTAATAATAGGTATATATAGTTTGAAAATACTATTTTTTTTTCTTTTCATGACAATTATAAGTACGTTATGGATGGCTTATTTTTGGCGTGAACGCAAATCATTAGATTACGAATCTTTCAAATTGTCCGCTCAAAACCATAATAAATTATTCGAGATGCTTAATGGTATTATAGATATAAAGGTAAATAGTTATGGTAATTATAAAATACACGAGTGGGAAAGTATGCAGCAAAAGCAATATATGATGAGTAAGAAAGTATTACGTTTAGAACAGATACAGGGTACAGGATACAGTCTTATTGGTCAATTCCGAAATATAATCATAACATTTTGGGTTGCTGTTGAAGTTGTAAATGGAAATCTTACCTTGGGGATGATGATGAGTATCTCTGCTATAGTTGGACAATTGGCCGGTCCACTTTCACAGTTAATCGGATTCCTTCAGCAGTTTCAAGATGCTCGTATAAGTCTCGAACGTTCAAATGAAGTACATATGTGTGCTGATGAAGATAATGACAGTATGAAAATTGCTCCGCATGGTAGACCGCTTGATATCGCCATACGTGACCTTACCTTCTGTTATCCAGGCAGTTTTGGTAAAACTGCGCTTAAAAATGTTAATATAGATTTACCTGCCGGGAAGATGACAGCTGTGGTAGGAGAAAGTGGAAGTGGAAAAAGCACATTGCTGAAATTATTATTAAAATTTTATGATATAGAACAAGGAAATATATTGTTGGGAGGCGAAAAACTCAATAGTTATAAGTCTGATTCATTAAGGCAAACTATGGGAATAGTGATGCAAGATAATTTTATTTTTTCAGATACAATTAAAAATAATATAATAATGGGATTGCCAGAAGACCCTTATATTTTGGAAAAGGCCATTCGAACGGCTTGTTTGTCTGACTATGTCTCAGCTTTGCCGTTGGGTATTAATACAAAAATTGGGGCGGAGGGGTCTGAACTCAGTGGTGGTGAAAGACAACGCTTGATGCTTGCTCGTGCCATCTACAAGCAGCCTTTGTATTTGTTTCTTGATGAAGCTACAAGCTCACTGGATGCTGAAAATGAACGCAAAATAACAGATAACATAGCTGCGGAGTTTGTCGGTAAAACCATACTTGTGATAGCTCATAGATTGTCTACAGTCAAGAATGCAGACAATATAATAGTATTAAGGCATGGTGAGGTAGTAGAAAAAGGAAAACACGATAACTTAATAAAGTTGCGTGGATATTATTATGAACTTGTAAAAAATCAATTGGAGATACCAGATTGATTTTTTGATTAAATGCAAGTGTGTTTATTATTATAAAAAGTGCACATTATTAGAGAGCTTAATTTAAATATATGTGGTTGTCAAAGTTTGACGGTGTGTATGAGAAATGGGTTTGGTCATAGAAATATAATATTAACATGAGTTATATGAATTGTGAGTTTTATAAATTTTGTGATTAACGAAAAATATTGTAGCTTTATTGTGTTCATTTATAAAGATTCGCAAACAATAATCGCTATAATTATAGAGAACAAATGTTATATAATTATTTTGTATGGCAGATGATTTAGTTTCACTAATTTTAAATTTGCAATTTTTTGATGTCATGATGACAAAATCTAAGATTAAATTTATGAATCGCTCATGTTACCGTGTCTCAAGCCTTTTAAAGGCTGGAATCATGCTCATCATGATATTTTTCATGACTTGGGATTCCGTTATCTGAAACATTTCTATTAGGGATAGATATGCCAATCTCTTTCCAGAGCAAATAGAACATTATTTTTTCTCGCTTCGCAAGCAGTGACCTTCGGTTCAAGACATAGTAGTTTTGATAATTTTATCGTTAACCCATTGAGTGCATAGCAGCATATTGTTGCTTTCCAAAGACGTCGTGTATAGTATAAATGTTACGAGAACGATTAATACACAGCTCGCATTGTTTTGAATTCGTCGAACTCACGTTATTTTATATAAATATGTGGATTTATACAAATATAAAAAATAAACCGTTGCGTGTAACAGTTCATGTTCTAAAACTTATTGTAAAATAGAAGAAAAGTTATTCTTATTGACAATAAATGTACAAAAGTGCCGTTATAGGAACGTGTTTAAACGCAAATTCATAACATTGGTACTCTTGACGCTTGCCTCCATCGGAGTGCACGCGCAGTATGACGCGTCGTTCAGTCATTACTTCGACATGGAACCTACGTTCAATGCGGCGTCGGTGGGCAAGCAGTCGAAACTGAACATCACGGCGGTATATGCCATGGACCTCGTTGGGTTTGAGAACAATCCGCAGACAATGTATGCGGCAGCCGACCTGCCTTTCTATTTTCTGAAAGGTCTGCACGGCGCCGGAGTGCAGTTCATGAACGACCGTCTGGGTCTGTTCAGCCATCAGCGTCTGGCCCTGCAATATGCCTACAAGCATAAGCTCTTCGGTGGAACAATCAGTGCCGGAGTGAGCGTCGGACTGCTTAGCGAGAGCTTCGACGGTACGAAGCTCGATGCAGGAGAGGCCGGAGACCCCGCCCTGCCAAGCACCAAGGTGGAGGGCAGCGGCTTCGATCTGGGTGCCGGACTTTACTATATGCACGGCCCGTGGTATGTGGGCGTGTCGGCACAACATCTCAACGCGCCGCTCGTGGAGCTGGGCGAGACGAACGAGCTGCAGATAGATCCGACATATTATTTGACCGGCGGATACAATATAAAACTGCGAAATCCGTTTTTTACAATAAAACCGTCGGTGCTCGTACGTACCGACGGAGTGACTTACAGGGCCGACATCACCGGGCGCCTGATATATACCAACGACAAGAAGATGATGTACGGAGGCGTGGGCTACAGTCCCACCAACTCGGTGACGATACTCATCGGCGGCATGTTCCACGGCGTAATGCTCGGCTACAGCTACGAGTTCTATACCTCGGCAATAAGCCCCGGCAACGGAAGTCACGAGCTGTACATAGGCTATCAGATGGATCTGAACCTGGTGAAGAAAGGAAAGAACAAACATAAAAGTGTGAGAATATTATAAAAAATATGAATAAGAAAAACAACAGTTTGACGCTATTGCTCGCTCCGGTATTCTGCATCGTGCTCGCCGGATGCTTCGGCGGACGCATGACGTCGTCGGGACGAGGCGGCGAGGTCGTCGGCGTGAGCGGCAGGGCTTTCACCGAGCCGACGCCTTACGGCATGGTTAAGATAAACCGTGGATACTTGCGCATGGGTATGGAGAAGGAAGACAGCCTGTGGGGCAAGCAGACTCCGACGAAGGATATTTCGGTGGACGGATTCTGGATGGACGAGACCGAGGTGTCAAACTCTAAGTACAAGCAGTTTGTGTTGTGGGTGCGCGACAGCATCGTACGCACGCGTCTTGCCGATCCTGCATACGGAGGCGACGAGACTTACATGATAACTGAGGATGAGAACGGCGATCCCGTCACTCCGCATCTCAACTGGAAGAAGCCTATACCGCGCAAGCCTACCGAGGACGAACTGCGCGCAATAGAGAGTGTATATACCACCAATCCGGTGACAGGCGAGAAGATGCTCGACTACAAACAGATGAATTATAAGTACGAGATCTATGACTATACGGCTGCGGCACTGCGTCGCAACAGGCTGAATCCAGAGGAGCGCAACCTCAATACCGATGTTACGGTGAACCCGGACGAGGTGGTCATGATATCGAAAGACACGGCATATATCGACGACGAGGGACGTATCGTGAGAGAAACCATCAACCGTCCGCTCAGTGGACCGTGGGACTTCCTAAACACTTACATCGTGAACATCTATCCGGACACTACTTGTTGGGTGAACGACTTCCCGAACTCAGACAACGAGATATACATGCGCAACTATTTCTCCAATCCTGCATACAACGACTATCCGGTGGTTGGAGTTACATGGGAGCAGGCCAACGCCTTCTGCGCATGGCGTACCGAATATCTGCTCAAGGGTCTTGGACCTGAGGCTCGGTTCGTACAGCGTTATCGGTTGCCCACCGAAGCCGAGTGGGAATACGCCGCACGAGGTAAGGATGGAAACGAGTTCCCGTGGGAAGACGCGGGCGTGAAGAGCGGTGAGGGCTGCTTCTTTGCGAACTTCAAGCCCGACAGGGGCAACTATACCGAGGACGGTAACCTCATAACAAGTAAGGTTGGAATATACTCATCAAACAGTAACGGACTCTTCGATATGGCGGGCAACGTGGCCGAATGGACCAGCACGGTATATACCGAGGCGGGAGTGGATGCGATGAACGACCTCAACCCGCAGCTGGAATACAACGCCGCGAAGGAAGATCCGTATAAACTGAAGAAAAAGAGTGTGCGCGGCGGCTCGTGGAAAGACCCTGAGTCGTACATCCGTTCGGCATGGCGCACATGGGAATATCAGAACCAGCCGCGGTCGTACATCGGATTCCGCTGCGTGCGCAGTCTGGCAAGTACATCAAGTGGAAAACAGAAAAAGAAATAAACAGCAATGACTGAATACAGCAAATACAACATTGTCTATCGTCTGCAGAAGTGGATCGACAGCGTTCCGGGGCAGACTTTCCTCAACTATGCTTACAGCTGGGGTGCATCAATCGTTATTCTTGGAACATTGTTCAAACTGACTCACCTGCCCGGAGCCAACATCATGTTGTTCGTGGGAATGGGTACTGAGGTCATAGTGTTCTTCATATCGGCTTTCGACCGTCCGTTCGACAAGACGGCGATTGGCATGGATCTGCCTACACATGTGGAGGAACCTGACGCCGAGAACGCTGAGGATGAGGGCGAAAGCGAGGCTGCTCCGGCAGCCGCAGCACAGCCACAGCCGGCAGTTCAGGGCGGAACCATCATCATCGGAACGCCCGGAACGGCAGCTCCGGCGGCAGCAGTCGCAGCTCCTGAAGGTGCCGCTGCTGTTGCAGGTGGCGTGGCAGGAGCAACTGTCGTAGCCGGAAACTGGGTGGCAGGACAGCAACAGAACGGCGAGGAACTGGCCGAGGCGCAGGGCAACTATATCGAGGAGCTGAACAAACTCACCGAGACTCTGCAGAAGGTTTCGGAGCAGAGCGAGCGCCTGACGCGCGACAGCGAGGAGATGGAGATGCTCAACCGCACGCTCACCGGTATATGCCGCGTGTACGAGATGCAGCTTAAGGGTGCCAGCCAGCAGATTGGAACCATCGACCAGATAAACGAACAGAGCCGCAAGATGGCTCAGCTCATAGAGCAGCTCAACGGCATCTACGCACGCATGATTGAGGCAATGACCGTCAATATGCGCGCCGCAGCCCCGGAGGCAGCTCCGAAACAGTAACTGTTGACCGACCCGCCGGTGTATGGAAACGGCGGCGGGCCATGATATAAAAGTATAACATAAATGGCAATAAAGAAACGACCTGTATCGCCGCGCCAGAAGATGATCAACCTGATGTACGTCGTCCTCATGGCAATGCTCGCGCTCAACATATCGACTGAGGTGCTCAACGCCTTCTCTATCGTTGAGGAAAGCCTCAATCGCACCACCTCCAACTCGTCGAAGGAGAACGAAGCCATATTCCGCAACTTCTCCGAACAGATGAAGGCTAACCCTCAGAAGGTGAAGGAGTGGTTTGAGAAGGCAACGGCGGTGAAACGCATGAGTGACTCGCTATACAACTTCGCGCAGGAGCTCAAGGTGGAAATCGTGCGCATAGCCGACGGTTCCGACGGTGATGTGATGAACATAAAGAACAAGGATGATCTTGAAGCTGCCAACCAGGTGATGCTTGCGCCGGGCACAGGAAAGGGCCGCAAGCTCTATAATGCGATAAACAGCTTCCGCTCGCGGATAATATCCATGGTGACCGATCCGCATCAGCGGAGCATCATCGAGAGCAATCTCACGACGAAACTGCCTAAAAACGCCGTCACGATGGGCAAGAACTGGCAGGAATATATGTTTGAGGACATGCCGGTGGCAGCAGCTGTCACAATGCTCTCAAAGTTGCAGAGCGACGTGCGCTACGCCGAAGGCGAGGTGCTGCACACGCTCGTTTCAAACATCGATATGAAGGATATACGTGTCAACCAGCTCAGCGCGTATGTCATTCCTGAGTCGCGCACCGTCATAAGCGGCGACATATTCTCGGCTCAGATAGTAATGGCGGCTGTCGATACCACGCAGCATCCTGAGGTGTATGTGGGTGGTCGAAAGATAAGCGGCAACACTTATCGCTTCACGGCGGGCGGAGTGGGAGAACACTCGTTCGGAGGATACATCACGATGAAGAACGGCAACGGCGACGTGATACGCCGTGACTTCACGCAGAAATATACGGTCGTAGGACCAAGCGCCACGGTTTCGGCCGACCTTATGAACGTGCTCTATGCGGGATATGAGAATCCTATAAGCATAAGTATCCCGGGTGTGCCGCTCAGCAGCGTATCGGCGTCGATGACAGGCGGTTCGTTCCGCTCGATAGGTATGGGACGCTACATCGCCCGTCCTACGCATGTAGGCCAGGATGTTACTATCACCGTGTCGGCAAATCAGAACGGACGTTCGCGCCAGATGGGCAAATATGTGTTCAAGGTAAGAAAACTGCCTGATCCGACGGCTTATCTCCAGATAGGTACCGACCGCTTCAGGGAGGGCGGACTCTCAAAGGCCTCGCTCATGGGTGTGAACGAAGTGAAGGCAGCCATCGACGACGGCATACTCGACATACAGTTCCGTGTGCAGAGCTTCGAGACGGTATTCTTCGACAATATGGGTAATGCCGTGCCGATGTCTTCGGACGGAGCATCGTTCAGCAGCCGTCAGAAGGAGACCTTCAGAAAGCTGTCGAGAAACAAGCGCTTCTACATCTCGCGTGTGACGGCGGTAGGACCGGACGGCATCACCAGACGTCTGCCGGGCTCAATGGAGGTCATCGTGAAATAGAACTGACTAAGAATAACAGAAAACGAACATACAACGAGTATATTTATTATGAGAAAATTAATGTTCATATTGATTGCGGCATGTGTCGTGCAGAGCGTTTCAGCACAGCCGGCAGCACGTCGGAGGGAACAGCAGCAGGCTGCTGCGGCAAGCGCGAACGCACTTTCCGTGAGGGCACAGATTTCGTTTCCTACCCAGGCTCCGATGGATGAGGATGTCGTTTGGAGACGTGACATCTACCGTGAGATAGATCTCAACGACGAAGCCAACGCCGCGCTGTATTATCCTGTTGAGCCGCTCGGTTCGCAGATGAACCTTTTCACCTATATATTCAAGCTCGTGATGCGTCGCAGTGTCACGCCTTATGAGTACAGACTCGACGGCAACGAGGTATTCGATGAGTCGGCCAAGGTGAACCTTATGTCCATTCTCGACAATTATCATATATTCTATGAGCGCACCGACAAGGGCATACGCATCGACGACAGCGATATTCCGTCGCGTGAGGTGACTGCCTACTACATCAAGGAGTGCGCTTATTACGACCAGGCTACCGCCACATTCCATACCAAGGTGGTCGCACTCTGCCCGATACTCCGCCGTGAGGACGACTTTGGCGACGCCACGACATCCTATCCGTTGTTCTGGGTGAAGTATGACGAACTGGCTCCTTATCTCACCAAGCAGACCATCATGACGAGCAATCTGAACAATGCCGCCACGATGAGCGTGGACGATTATTTCACCAGAAACCTGTATAAGGGAAAGATATACAAGACATCCAACATGCTCGGAAAGACGCTCGCGCAGTATTGTCCCACCGACTCGGCCATGTCGAAAGAGCAGAAGCGCATAGAGAACGAGCTGCAGGCGTTCGAGAAAAACATCTGGGGCGACCCGGCACGCAAGGATTCTCTCGACAGCATTGCCAAGTTGGACAAGAAAGATCTGAAGGCAACGAAGAAAAAGAACCGCAGGTCAGGTGGCACGTCGGAGAAGGTGAAAAAGAAGAGCAAGCAGCCAAGCACTACCACCACATCATCTGCCGCACGCGTAACGGTGCGCCGTCAGCGTCGTTGATGCGGTATGGCGTGCCGTCGGTCAGAAGGTGTAATACAATGATATTATTAACACAATAAACACAATTGCTTATGAAGAAGTTTTTTATCTTGGCATTACTGATGATGTCGGCTGTCTTTGCGACAGAGTCATCGGCTCAGGTTAAGTTCGGTCTTAAAGGTGGTTTGAACGTCACAAGCATGAGTTTCAGTTCTGACTTGTTGGCTGCCAACAACCGTACCGGATTTTTTATCGGTCCGACAGTGTTGTTCTCGTTGCCTATCGTAGGCCTCGGCATCGATGCGTCTGCCCTTTACGATCAGCGTGAGGCAGAACTGAAGTATGAAGGCCGCGACCCCGAGACGTTCAAGACACAGTCAATCAACATTCCTATTAACTTGCGTTACGGCATAGGTCTGGGCAATACTGCAAACCTGTTCTTGTTCGCCGGTCCTCAGTTCGGATTCAATGTAGGAAGCAAGAACCAGTCGCTTTTCCAGGATGTAGCATCATGGAAGCTCAGCAGCTCAAACTTCAGCCTTAACTTCGGAGCCGGTGTCATGCTCTTAAACCACTTGCAGCTGTCTGCCAACTATAACGTGGCATGCGGAAAGACAGGCGACGTGAATGTTATTGACGCAACAACTACTGCAGCCGAAACCCTCTTCTCTAAGGGACGTTCCAACGCATGGCAGGTGTCTCTGGCTTATTATTTCTAAGCAGAAAAGGATAGAGCCGGTGACGGAAAGTCGGATATGACTGCTTGTGATGCTGTGAAAACGGCATCAGACATGCGTTCGCCGACAGTAGATATTCCGTTACGACTTGTCTTAAACGATATTTACTCAGGGCAGAACATGGAGTTTCTGTCCTGAGTTTTTTATTTCCATAATGTCCTTTATCAGCCGTTATATCGGTTCACCCGATGAAGATTTTCCGTTTTTCCCATGCCTTATATCCGCTTTTTTTAAGAAAACCCGGACGGAAAATTACAATTTTTCTTGATTTTATTTTGACAAAATATTTTCGCAAAAGAGATGTAAA
>ERZ779850.917-NODE-917-length-32483-cov-2.832336_pt1 | contig 32483 bp, 30 predicted proteins | sample MGYA00511249_ERZ779850 | MGnify/ENA primary metagenome ERZ779850 (study PRJEB29588, sample SAMEA2162475) | human gut metagenome | biome: human gut; feature: human-associated habitat; material: faeces | place: Denmark | collected 2008/2010 ...
GGTGGGTGGTGTGGGCGGTCGGCTAGGGAACTAATCCCTAGCCTCCGACCCGATCCGTCGTACAGTATGTTTTTACACGGCTGACGGTATTCCCAGGTACCGACTGATGAGAGTTTCTAGCCGGAATGAATGCGAAGGATTTTTAGGTAAGACCGATTTTGGCTTTGTACTTACTGATCGTGTCTGCCCACCAATTTAAAATTTCGGGATCAACTTCACTGTCGCGGCTTCGTAGCACAAGACGTTCCGGAGAGAGCGCAAGCGTTGAATCGATGGAAGTAACCAAGTTCTTGTACGGCGACTGACCTAAAAGTAAGAATTTGGGCAGAATCGCCCAGCCTACGCCTTTTGCAGCCAAGCCCAAAGCCCATAGGCCGCTGTCAACTTCCCAATGGTCGTTGCAAATAACACGGGGTGGAGTTGCTTCCGGTGCTCGGGCGTGCACCACGATTTGTCGGTAGCAGCGCAAATCCTCAAGGGTTGGCCGAGAAAGGGAGGCCAACGGATGGTTTTTTGCAACAACAATGGACACGGGTGAGTGCCCGAGCAACCTCTCATCGCAGTGAGAAGATGGGGAGGATGCAAATATCAGAGCCAAATTCATGCCGGCTCTGCTGAAAAACCAGTCTGCCTCAGAACCGGTGATGTTTTCAACCTGCAGCCGTACGGATGGAAAGCGTCGGGCAAACAGCCGCAGCCAGTCAATCATGACCGGAGCTTCCAGAACAAGATCAATGCCCATGTAAAGAGCAGGGGATGGCGTATCGGTAAGCGACAGGGCGCGGGTTTCAAGCCGATCCGCTTCAGCCAGAAGACGTTGCGCGCCGACCAGAAGTTCAGTTCCTCTGGTTGTCAAAACAGGTTTGGGCGTCCGGTCAAAAAGCTTGTATCCAAGTTCGGCCTCCATTCCTGAAATATGCATCGATACCACCGATTGGGCCCGTCGAATTTTTCGTGCCGCTTCCGAGAACGAACCTGTTGCCGCAACGGCAACAAAGGAGCGGAGTTCATCAATTTTTAATCCCATAGGACTGCGTGCCTTTAGTGACTATCAATTTATCGATAGATTCTAACTAGATTGTGCGGAAATTTGATGAGACAATTCTGCCATGACTGACTTCATGGAGCAGGCCTATGTCCTTGAATTCCACTCTCAAAAAGAAACCGATGAGCGCGGTTGCGACGCTTGATCTCAATTTGTCTGCTCAACATTCTTTGCAAAACGCAAAGGCTGACGAGAAAATCCATGCGGGAAGCGGCAATGGGGCGAATGCAGTTTCCGGGGCTGAACTTTGGGCTGCCCGCATCGGTTTTTTCGCCGGAGGTTTTACGGTAGCGTCGTGGGCGCCTCTGATTCCTTTTGTCCAGTCGCAATTGCGGCTCGAGCCCTATGTTTTGGGGTTGTTGCTGCTGGGCTTGGGGGTCGGATCTTTTGTCGGCATGCCGTTGGCAGGCAAACTGACGCAACGTATCGGAGCTCGGAATGCGATATTGCTTTCCGGTTTGGCGTCCTGCCTTTTGCTGGTGGTGCTTTCGCTTGTGCCGGGATTTTACACTGAGTGCGCCGCACTTCTGGCTTACGGCGTGACACTGGGTTGTCTGGAAGTGAGCGTCAATATTTACGGTACGCATTTGGAAAATCGCAATCAAGCGCGCTTAATGAGCGGCTTGCATGCTGCTTACTCCATCGGAGAAGTTGTTTCTGCAGTCGCGCTCACTTCGTTGTTTGTGCTGGGACTTGCCCCGGTTCAGGCTGTCGGCGCGTTGATGGTCTCATTGGCTTTGACGATGGTTGTTTTGCTTCGTCGCATCGAAAACCATCCGATAGAGGTGCCCCGAAAAACAAAAGAAAAGCGTAACGGATGGGCTTTCAACGGCTCTATAGCAATTTTGGCGGTTGTTTGTGCCGTGATTTTCCTTACGGAAGGAAGCATGCTTGACTGGAGCGCCATCTATTTGCGTGATTACGCAGGGGTGCCACAGGAGGGCAGCGCTGTCGGTTACACACTTTTTGTTATTGCAATGGCTATGTCACGTTTGATCGGTGACAAGCTGGCAATGAAGTTCGGCGCTGTAACGATGCTTTCCGTTGGAATCGCCATGATGCTCGCAACGCTTCTGGCGTTGGTGCTCTTTCCTTATCCGGCAAGCGCCATGGTCTCCTTGTTTATCATGGGGCTCGGAATTGCCAACATTGCTCCGATTGTCATCTCGGCTGCGTCGCGAACGGCAGCAATGGATAGCGTTAAAGCCATTACGGCTGTGACAACTGTCGGTTACGGCGGCCTGTTGGCCGGTCCTGCCCTGATCGGAGCGATATCTTCGGCAGTGTCGCTGCAAGGCGCTTTTCTTACGGTGTGTGTGCTTTTGGCAGTCAGTCTGATACTTGTCCAAAAAAATAAATCCGCGTTCAGTTGACGCGAAGGTAAGACGTACCGCAGGACGCGTCTTACCTATGGTCGGTTACAGTAGAAGCCGTAAAGCCCCTGACTTCAATCGGTGGAGAAAGTCACTTGAGGAAGGTAACGGGGGTGTCGCCGCTTGTACGAATGGCTTCGAGACCTTCCGGGCTGATTTGACCGAGGTCGGCCAGGTCGGAACTCCACGGGAATTCCACAAGGAATATCGCAATATTGCCCCAAGGTTTGTAGACGGTCATCGTTCCGCGCGTGATCTCGAAGTGGCGGGCGGAGCGCTCGAGTTCCAGAGCAGGCTTGGGATATGCGATACGTTCATTGCGACCGAAGTTTTCAAACGTGAGCGTCATCGGCAGTCGTGCGATGAAAGCGCGGGCGTCGGCATTGTCGGCCATTTCGACGGGATAACTTTTGCCGTCGATGGAAACTTGGATGGTTTCGGACATAGCGGTTCCTGAAGAGAGTAGACCCAAACAGACAAGGAGCGAGGCAAATAGTCGCTGGGCATGCATGGTGTTGTTCCTTTCCGATTGGTGTTTTGCGGATTTGCAAACATGCTATCGCGCTGGAAGTGACCAGTCGTGAGCGGCGGTGTCAAAGGTTTGCCTGAAAGGAGCAAGTACAAAAAAGGCGCCTCTCGAGCAGCAGCGCCTTGGTGCCACAACAGTTGATTGTGTCGATTATTTCGTGCCGGTCGAGCCGAAGCCTCCTTCGCCGCGCGAACTTGCTTCAAAATCGGTCACAATTTCAAACTCGGGCTGCACGACGGGCAGCACCACGAGCTGGGCCAGACGCTCGAAGGGTTCGAGTACAAACGGCTCTTTGCCGCGGTTCCAGGTGCTGATCATCAGTTCGCCCTGATAGTCGGAATCAATCAAACCGACCAAATTTCCGAGCACAATGCCCTTTTTGTGCCCCATTCCGCTGCGGGGGATAATGACGGCGGCGTAATTGGGATCACCGATGTGGATCGCCAGACCGGTCTTTACGAGGACTGTCTCACCGGGGTTGATTGTGAGCGGTTCATCGAGGAGGGCGCGAAGATCGAGGCCTGCGGAGCCCGGCGTGGCATAGCGCGGAAGGTGCTCGCGGATGCGTTCGTCAAGGACCTTGAGTGCAATTTTCATTTTTTCGTCATGCTTTATTCGTTGTTGGATTTGTCGGCTTCTTCAAGCCGTTTGAGCCGCTCGAGCTTCTGATGCTGCGAGAGTGCGCAAACAAGACCGCCGAATGTTACGAACATTCCTACGGGAATCAAGTTTTGCAGGCTCGGCTCGGACATGCCCGCGATGATGAACAACACGCCGAAAAGCGCGATCACGCTGCCCGCAAGACGCAATAGTGCAGGCATGGCGTTCTTGTTCTTGGCGATGAAACCGGGCGAGGAGGGGGCCTGATCGGATTCGTTAGCGCGACGTACGGTGACCATGCCCGGCATGTCGCTGTTGACGGAAACGGTAAGGCCGCTTACCTTTGCATTGCCCTTTTCGATTTCCTTCAAAAACGCGATGTAGTCGCCGTTATGAGGTTCAAGCGTTTTTTCGTTGAGTTTGAAGGCCATGTCTACACCTCCTTTGCGAGGTCATCGGCGATGCATTCGATGATGGTTTGCGCAAGCACATCCTTGCTCACAAGACCCGTGACGACTTCCTTGTCGGCCGTCACGATCACCGCTTCGTTCATGTCGCAGCCGATGGCGCTGCGGGCGTTGTTGGCCACGATCATGCGAGCGAGCTTGCGGATGCGCTTGCCGCGTGCGTTTTCAAGCACGTTTTCGGTTTCGGCGGCAAAGCCGACGCAGTAAAGCGATGGAAATTCACGTGCCGCCTGCGCGAGGATGTCCGGATTTTCCACGAGATCCAACGCGGGCGGTTCATCTGACTTCTTGATTTTTTCATCGGCGACTGCCTGAGCACGCCAGTCGGAAACGGCAGCGACGCTCACAAAGACGTCGGCGCCGGGTGCCTCACGGTGCACGGCTTCGTTCATTTCTTCGGCCGAAACGACCGGCACCGCTTTGACACCGTAAGGGGTTGCGATCGAAGTGGGGCCGGAAATGAGCGTCACATTTGCTCCCGCTTCAAAGGCGGCCTGCGCAACGGCGTAGCCCTGCTTGCCGGAGCTGCGGTTGGTGATGCCGCGCACGGGATCGAATGCTTCAAAGGTGGGACCGGCCGTGACAACGAAGCGCTTACCTTGCAGAATCTTCGGAGAAAGCAGGCGCGCGGCGTGTGCTGCAATCTCTTCGGGCTCAATCATTCGGCCTGCGCCCGAAACGCCGCACGCAAGCTCTCCGCACGCGGGTCCGAGCACGGCAAAGCCGTCGGCCTTGAGCTGATTGATGTTGCGCTGAGTGCTCGCTTTGGCCCACATATTGCTGTTCATTGCCGGACATACGGCAACCGGACAGGAGCTTGCGAGAATAACGGAACTCACCAGGTCGTCGGCAATGCCGTTGGCGGCCTTGGCCAGGATGTTGGCGGTGGCAGGCGCGACGATCAACAAGTCGCAGTCGCGCGTGAGCGCCAGATGCTGCATCGTTCCGTCGAAGGCCTGTGTCTGCACGGGATGTCCCGAGAGCGCAGCAAACGTGAGCGGTCCGACAAATTCGGTTGCCGCCTGCGTCATGCAGACGCGCACTGCAGCACCCGACTTGACCAAAAGCCGTACGAGCTCACAGGTCTTGTAGGCGGCGATGCCGCCCGTGACAGCCACTGTGATGTTTTTGGCAGCCAGGCGAGAGTAAAGCTTTGCGGTCATGATGAAGCAGTTTTAAGTTAAAGCCGAATATCAGAAGAAAGTGTAGACGTCCTGCACAAGGATTGGATTAAGAGAGCTCGCGGATCTTTTCGAGTACCGCTTCCACGTGACCCGGCACCTTGACGCCGCGCCACTCAAACGCGAGCTTACCCTGCGGATCAATGAGGAATGTCGAGCGCACGATGCCGCGGCAGGGCTTGCCGTACATCACCTTCGGCTTGATGACATCAAAGGCTGTGCAGAGCTCTTCGGATTTGTCACTCACGAGTTCAATGCCAAGTTCCTGGCGGTCGCAAAAGCCTTCGTGGGTCTTCACCGAATCGCGGGAGACGCCGATTACCTTGGCGTTCAAAGCCTCGAACTGAGGCACGGCAGCCGTAAAGTCGCGCGCCTCAATCGTACAGGCCGACGTGTTGTCCTTCGGGTAGAAATAAAGCACCACCCAGCGGCCGCGTTGGGCTTGCAAATCAAAGTCGCCTGCCGTAGAGGGGCCTTTGACGTTGACGACGTTTTCTCCGATCTGAAACATTGACAATTCTCCAAGAGGCAAAATTTTTAGGTGCGGTGAGTTTAGCAACTTGCACAGCCTCGATTGTTCGCAAATATTGCCGCGTGCGGATGTCTGAAGCCTTGCGAAGTGCTATCTTTAGGAGCCTCAAAACCACAGAAGCCAAAAGGAAGTCTTCGCCATGCGTTTCCAGCCCAATGTTCGCCGCATCGCGGCGATTCACGACCTGTCCGGAATCGGCCGGACATCTTTGATGGCCGTCATTCCGATTCTCTCTACCATGGGCTTTAACGTGTGTCCTCTGCCCACCGCGATTCTCTCCAATCACTCGCAGTACCCGGACTTTTCCTTCCTGGATCTCACCGAAGAGATGCCCCGCATCATTGATCAGTGGGAAAAGCTCGGCGTCACTTTTGATGCGATCTACACGGGCTATATGGGTTCGCCCCGACAAATCGAGATCGTCTGCGGCTTTATCGAGCGCTTCCGCACGGCCGATACGCTCGTGGTGGTCGATCCGGTCTTGGGTGACAACGGACACCTCTACAGCAAGATGACGCAGGAGATGGTCGAAGAGATGCGGCGCCTGGCATGCCGGGCCGACGTGCTCACGCCCAATCTCACCGAGGCGTTTGCGCTTTTGGATCGTCCTTACAAGACGGACTGCACGACCGAGGAACTCAAAGACTTGATTGCCGAACTTTCCGAAATGGGCCCTGATACGGTGATCATCACGGGTGTTCCGGTGCCCGGCCAGTCGGGATTAACTTCCGTGATTGCGCGCAGCAAGTCTGATTTGCGCACCTGGAAGGTCACCTGTCCGTATCTGCCTGCGCATTATCCCGGCACGGGCGACAGCTTCACGAGCGTGATCACGGGCAGCCTCCTGCAGGGCGACAGCCTTCCGATTGCGCTTGATCGCGCTGCTCAGTTCATACTGCAGGGCATTCGCTCTACATTCGGCTATCGGATGGATAATCGCGATGGCATTCTGCTTGAGCGAGTGTTGCCCAACCTTAATACACCGATTCAGTCGGCCACCTACGAGTTGGTCTGACAGAGAGTTGTGACAAAACAAAAAACCGCGTCTTGCTTTCGGACACGGTTTTTCTGTTTGAGACTGTACTGAGGACAGAAAGCTTATCTTTCTCGGCGGAATTCGTCGAACACCAGGAGTGCCGCCCCCACGCAAATGCAGATGTCGGCCACGTTAAAAGCCGGCCAGTGGTAGCCAAACGCGTGAAAGTCGAGAAAGTCCGTGACGTAGCCGTAGACGAGGCGGTCCCAGAGGTTGCCCAGGGCTCCTGAAATCACCAGGGACATCGAGAAGGCAAAGAGTGTGCGCTTGGCGTGACGCCACAGAAAGAACAGACACGCTGCAGTCACAAGCAGGGCTATGCCCGCGAAGGCGAAAATTTGCCATCCGCCAGCGTCACCCAGAAACGAAAAGGCCGCGCCCGTGTTGCGAACGTGGCAAAGATTGAAAAAGGGCGTGACAGGGACAAAGGCGCCGTACGCGAGCGTATCGATGACGGCGACCTTCGTGATCCGGTCGACAACGAGCAACACGAACGCTGCCGCAAGCCAGAGGACAAAACGCCCCGGAGCGGGGCTCCGGGGTGCGGATCGATTGATCTCGGTCACGGCGTTTAGGCCTTGGTGCGGACTTCGCCGGCGCCGAAGAGGTTCGTGAGGCACCGTTCGCACAGTTCCGGATGTTCGGCATTGTTGCCCACGCTCGGAACGTAGTGCCAGCAGCGGCAGCACTTCTTCTGCTCGGTGGCGGTAACCGTGATTTCAAAGTCACCTTCGTTTTTCACGAGTTCGGCGCGCGAGGTCATCATCACGAACTTGAGTTCATCGCCCAGGCCCGCGAGGGTCTCGTATGTTTCACCGCTTGCGGCGATCTTGCATTCGGCCTGCAGGCTCGAGCCCACAAGGCTTTGCATGCGCAGCTCTTCGATCTTCTTGAGCACTTCGGCGCGAACGTCGCGGATCGTCGACCATTTGGCGAGCAGCGCTTCGGAGCCTTCGACAGCGGGCACCGTGTGATAGAGCTCGGTAAAGATCGTACCTTCCTTGTTCGGACTGAAGATCGCAAAGGCTTCTTCGGCCGTAAAGGAAAGGATCGGAGCCATCAGACGCAGATAGGCCGCCGTGATGTGCCACAGGGCGGTCTGAGCGCTGCGGCGCGGCAGACCGTCAGTCTTCGTGGTGTAGAGACGGTCCTTGAGGATGTCGAGGTAGAAACTGCCCAGGTCGTCGGTGGCAAAGCCCATCAAAAGAGTGGCGACTTGCTGGAAGCTATAGCTCTCATTTGCCTCAATGATCTGCTTTTGAAGCTCGGCAACGCGAGCCAGCGCCCAGCGATCAAGCTCGAGCATCTGATCGACCGACACGGCATCCTTATTGATGTCGAAGTCGTTCGTGTTGGCAAGCAGGAATCGCAGCGTGTTGCGGATGCGGCGGTAGCTGTCGACAACACCCTTGATGATGGTCGGGCCGATACGCAGGTCGCCTGTGTAGTCGGTCTGAGCCACCCAGAGACGGCAGATTTCGGCGCCGTACTTTTCGTAGATTTCCTTCGGACCCATGGCATTGCCGCGAGACTTGGACATCTTCTTGCCTTCTTCGTCGACGAGGAAGCCGTGCGTGAGAAGCGCATCGTAGGGCGGACGGCCGTAAAGGATGGAACTCGTCAACAGGGAGGAATGGAACCAGCCGCGGTGCTGATCGCTGCCTTCAAGGTAGAGGTCGCAGTGAGGCTTGCCGTCGTAGACGTCTTTGTGCGAGCCATTCATCACGGTTTCGTACGTGGAACCGGAGTCGAACCACACGTCGAGAATGTCGGTGGTCTTGTCGTACTGAGCGGCTTCTTCGGCGGGCATGAAGTCTTCGGCCTTAGCCTTCACCCAGGCTTCGATGCCTTCTTTTTCAACGCGTTGGGCGACTTCTTCCATGATTTCGAGCGTACGCGGATGCAGTTCACCCGTTGCCTTGTTCATGAAGAAGGGCAGGGGAACGCCCCAGTTGCGCTGACGCGAGATGCACCAGTCGGGACGGTTCTCGATCATGGCGTGCAAACGGTTGTAGCCCCAGGACGGGATGAACTTGGTGGCATCGACACCTGCCAGAGCCGTTTCGCGCAGGCTCTTTTCTTCGGCTTCGGTGTTGAGCACGCCCTTGGTGTCGGCCGTGGGCTTGTCCATGCGGATGAACCACTGAGCCGTTGCACGATAGATGAGCGGCGTCTTGTGGCGCCAGCAGTGCATGTAGCTGTGCATGACTTCGCCGCGGGACAGCAGATTGCCTGTGACGGCGATCGTGTCGAGAATCTTGTTTTTGGCTTTCCAGACGTTTAGGCCGCCGAAGAGCGGCAGGGGGGAGCCAGTCGGCATAGACGCCGTTGCCCATCACCGGGTTGAGAATCTGATCGTTGGTCATGCCGTTGGCCTTGCACGACACAAAGTCGTCCAGGCCGTAGGCCGGAGCCGAGTGCACGACGCCCGTACCGCTCGTGGCTTCCACGTATTCACCGAGGAACACCGGCGAGAAGCGCTTGAAGCCTTCGTGCAATTGGCTGAAGGGGTGCATGAAGCGGACGTGATCGAGGTTTTTGCCGTTGGTTTCTCCGACGATCTTGCCCTCGAGCTTGTAGCGCTTGAGGCAATCTTCCACAAGGTTGGCGCCCAGAATCAGGTACTTGTCGCCGCAGTCCACGAGCGCGTACGACAGATCCGGGTGCATGTTGATGGCCTGGTTGGCCGGAATCGTCCACGGCGTCGTAGTCCAGATCACCGTGTAGCAGGGCTTTTCAATCTTCACGCCCATCAGTTCTTCGACTTTGGGCTTGTCTTCTTCGGAAAGCGGGAAGGCGACGTCGATGGCGTAGCTTTCACGATCAGCGTATTCGACTTCAGCTTCGGCAAGAGCCGAGCAGCAGTCAAAGCACCAGTTCACGGGCTTCAGGCCGCGGTACACGTAGCCCTTCTTCACGATGCGGGCAAGCGTGCGGATTTCGGCGGCTTCCGTTTCAGGACGCATCGTCAGGTACGGATTTTCCCAGTCGGCGAGAACGCCCAGACGCTTGAAGCCGGCTTTCTGCTTGGCGACCTGTTCCTTGGCATAGGCGCGGGCCTTGGCCATCAGGTCGGTCTTTTCGAGTCCCTTGCCGTACATCTTTTCGATCTGAATTTCGATCGGCATGCCGTGGCAGTCCCAGCCAGGCACGTAGGGGACGTCGTAGCCTTCGAAGAGCTTGGTCTTGTTGACGATGTCCTTGAGAATCTTGTTTAAGGCATGGCCGAGGTGAATTTCACCGTTGGCATACGGCGGGCCGTCGTGCAGAACGAAACGGTTGCGGCGGCCTTTGCAGGCGTTTTGAATCGTGTGGTAGAGATCGCGTTTTTCCCAGTCGGCAACCCAGACGGGTTCGCGCTTGGGCAAATCGCCGCGCATCGGGAATGCTGTGTCGGGAAGATTAAGCGGGTACTTTGCCGTATTGCCGGCTTTATCGGCTTTAGCCATGTGTCAGTCTCCAGGCCCCCTCGGGCTCTTCTGAAAGATTGAAAAGAATTGAATTTTGAGGTGCGCGAAAAAAGAGCGCCGTCATGAAAGAGGCGCGGACGCAACGAGGTGTTAGTTTACAGGGAGAACCCTGCAGATTTCCATAGGTAAGCCTGCTTAGGTCCGGTGCGTTCTTAACGATTAAACGCATGTCGGATCTTCTTATACGACATTGCGTTATTGTGAAATTTGCTGCGTGCTTAATTCCCTGGATTGAACCTAAGTTCGGTAGAGCTTGTTGCGATCGTACTTGCCATTGTCTTTGGGAAGACCCACCACATCGGAAACCTGCGCTTCATACGAAGCAAAGAGCGCTTGCATTTCTCTGGCGTACCACTCCAGAAAGATGCGTACGCGCTTCATGTGCCAGGCCTCGTGGCTGGCCACAATGAAGCACTCCACGGGCGGATGAAACCAGCCGGGCAGAATGGCGACGAGTCTCCCCGCGAGCAGATCTTCGTAGATCTGCACAAGCGGCATATCAACGGCCACACCCATGCCTTCGAGAAGAGCGGAGCGAATCGCCAGGATGTCGGTGGAGCGGATGCAGGAGGCGTAGGTGATCGGTTCGGCCTTGTTGCCCCGGTAGAGCATTTTGGTCTCTTCACGAACGGGGCCGTTGTAGACAAGTCCCGTGTGCAGGCGCAGGCTCACGGGGTCGAGTGGCATGCCGTGCTTTTGAATATAGGCGGGACTTGCGACCGGCAGATAGACGTTGCGGCCGCGGCTCATGTAGCACAATCCCGAAAGTGTCGGTTCTCCGGTGATGGTCGCCACGTCGCACAAGCCCTTTTGCACGTCGACCGGTTTGTAGCCGCTCAAAATCTCCACCGTGATCTGCGGGTGCAGCTGCTGAAAACGTTGTAGCAACGGCGTAAGGCGCCTTGCGGCAAAGCCGGGAGCCGAGGATAGGCGGATATTGCCGGTAAGCGCACGGTTGTCGTCGATGATCTTTTGCATCAATGAATCGTGCGCGCGAAGAATCGGCGTCATGCGTTTGAGAACCATTTTGCCCGTTTCCGAGAGCTCCATCGGACGAGAGTTGTGGCGGATCAGATCGCAACCGAGCGCTTTTTCCAGTCCTGCGATCGCCCGTGAGAGGTTGGAGACATCAACGCCGAGCGCCGAGGCTGCTGCCGACAGCGTCCCGGTTTTGGCGAAGGTGACAAAGTAGCGCCAGGCGGCGAGGTCGTCGAGTTTGGACACGGCAAAATCTCCGGGAAACCGATCACATAAGATGCGTTGATTCTTTCATTTCTTTGCGTATTACGCAAATTAAGTTTGACAAAAACAAATTGTATTGAGAAGGCGATCCTCGGATACTGACGACAAGCATCCGTTTATTCTCTTTCATTAGGGAGCGATTTGCCGTGATTCACGATGAGTTCTACTGGATCAGCCAGATCAACAAAGCAAGCGTAGTGTCCAACAGCCGGGAGAAGCTTCTCGACGAAGCGACGGCCAAGCTTGCTGCCCGCGGCATTGCCGCCGTTGAAAAGGAGGCCGAAGTCGATGCCTCCAAACGCGTCAAGAAATACATTGCCTACGAACCGATGGTGATAGCCGCTACGGGCCCCGAAGTGACGATTCTGCACGCGGGCCGTTCAAGTCAGGACATTCTCTCGACGATGCGAGTGGCTATTCTGCGCGAGTAGACGTTTGAGCTGTGCGAGGCGCTCGATGCGGTGATCGCCAAGATCCTTTCCTTGGCCGAAGAACATCGCGACACGGTGGTGCCTAACTACACCAACGGCGTAGCCGCGCAGCCCAACAGCTACGCACACTATCTGTTGGGTTTTGCCGCCGCCTTCCTGCGCGATCGCGAACGTTTAAACCAGTGCCTCGTGCGTTACAACGAGTGCCCGATGGGCGCGACCGTGCTAAACGGTACGGGCTGGCCCCTGAACCGCGATGACATGGCCAAGCTCCTTGGCTTTGACCGCCCGCGCCTGAACGCCTTTGACTGTACGTGCGAGACGCCTGTTGACTTTGCGCTTGAAGTGTCGTCGGTCGCCGCTTCCGTCGGCGTGCACGTCGGCTCCATGATCAACGACATCATGGTGCAGTACGCTCAGAGCCGTCCCTGGATCATTTTGCAGGAGGGAGGAGAAAACACGTACGTGTCTTCGGCCATGCCGCAAAAGCGCAATCCGGGCCTCATGAATAACTGTCGCGGTGACGCCAGCGACGTCGTTTCGGAAATGACCGCGGTCTTTATGCGCGTGCACAACCTCGTTCCCGGAATGGTTGACGGAAAGAGCGTGGCCAAGAACGGTCGCATGACGAAGGCCGCAGTCTCCATGCTGGAGCGCTTCCTCAAAGTGCTGAACGCGCTTCGCATCAACCCTGCGCGAGCGCTCGAAGAATTGAACAGCGACTGGACGGCTTCGCAGGAAATCGCCGATCGTCTGATGCACGACCACGGACTGCCGTTCCGCATTGGTCACCATGTCGCCAGCCGCATGGTTTCCTGGGCGCGAGCCAACAATGTTTTGCCGCAGGACTTCCCGTACGAACAGATGCAGCGCATCTATGTTGAAGAAATTCGCGAGGAGTTCCCCGAAGGCCCCGAAGTGCTGCCTATGAGTAAGGAAGAATTTCTCGAGGCGCTTGATCCGCGTAAGATCATTGCCAACCGAAAGACCAAGGGCAGCGCCGCTCCCGCAGAGGTCGAGGCGATGCTCGCGGACTTTGCCGCCGCGCTCAAGGCCGAACAGGGCAAGACGAACGTGATGCGTCAACAGGTGACTGACGCCATCGCAGGACTCGAGGCCGCCTTTGCCGAACATCTATAAATTCCAACTCTAAGGAGATAACAAAATGTCTTCGGTATTGCCTCTGATTGCCGTGATCGTGACAGTGATCGCCGGCTGGGCGCTGATCAAGCGCGTGCAGACGCATATGGTGCTGTTGTTTGCAGGTCTGGCTATTTTGATCTGCGTAGCGCTTGCCGGCGTCGGTTTCCTTCCGAAGGGTGTCAAACCGTCAGGATTTTGGCTCTTTGATATTTTCGCGACTTTGAAGTCTATTGCCACCAAGCAGAGTTCAGGCATCGGCTTTCTCATCATGACTGCCGGCGGCTTTGCAGCTTATATGGATCGAATCGGCGCTGCCAAGGCGCTTGTGGACGTAGCCGTCAAACCGCTTTCGGCCCTGAAGGCTCCTTACCTTGTGCTGGCTTTCGGGTATGTCGTCGGTCAAATGCTTGTGACCGTGATTCCGTCTGCCGCGGGCCTTGCCATGCTTCTTTTGGTGGCTTTGTTCCCGATTCTCAAGGCCGTGGGCGTTTCTGCCGCAGCGGCCGCTGCCGTGATCGGTACGTCGGCAGGCATGACCTTTGCCCCGACGGCAGGTACCGCCAGGCTGGCTGCCAAGGTGGGCGGTCTTGATCCGATCATCTACCTCGTTCAGTACCAGTTGCCGCTCGCAATCCCGACTCTGATCGTCGCCGCGATCGCGCACTATTTCGTGCAGCGCTACTACGACAAGAAGGGTGACGATCAGGTCGCTGAAGTTGTGGAAGTTAAGAAAGTGGACGTTCCGGTTGTGCCCAAGTGGTATGCCTTCTTCCCGGTGCTTCCGATTGCATTGCTGATCATCTTCTCCAAACTTGTCGTCTCTTCGATCAAGCTCGATACGGTGGCTGCACTCTTCATGGTGTGGGTGCTCGTGGTAATCGTCGAATGGATCCGCCTGCGCGATGCAAAGAAGATCTTTAAGGATGGCATGGCTATGTTCCAGGCCATGGGCAAGATGTTTACGGGTATTGTGGCACTGATCATCTGCGCTGAGTTCTTTGCCACCGGGCTGAAGACTTCGGGGCTCATTGACGTTATCATCAACTCGGCCAACGGCGTGGGTGCCGGCATGGGTGTGATGACCGTAATTCTGACGGCGATCGTGTCGCTCGTGACGTTCTTGACGGGTTCCGGCGTCGGTGCCTACTCTTCGTTTGCGTCTTTGGCTCCGGACGTGGCGGCCGGTTTCGGCGGCTCCGTTGAGGCTCTGGTCACTCCGATGCAGTTTGCAAGCGGCATGATTCGCGCCATGAGCCCGGTGGCCGGTGTGATCATCGCAGTGGCCGGTGCCGCGGGCGTCTCGCCCATGGCCATCGTGCGCCGCACCTGGATTCCGATGACACTCGGGTTGATCACCACCTTGATCTTCAATCAGATCTTCTTTGGCTGATCAAGCGACTGACTTCAGACACAATGGCCCGTGAAGCTCACAAGGTGACACGGGCTTTTTAGTGGCTTCAGACGCCTAAAAGTCGTCGCGCCGTTTCGGCATCACGGTTGATGGCGTCCTTGAGCTCTTCGAGCCCCGAGAATTTCTTTTCGTCTCTGAGTTTTTGCACGAACTCAATTTCGACGATGCGACCGTAGGCGTTGCCGGAATAATTAAAGACGAATGTTTCGAGAAGCCAGCGGCGGTCGGACGCAACGGTCGGCTTGTAGCCGAGGCTTGCGGCACCTCCGAATACGGTTTCGCCGTCGAGCCCTTTGACGCGCACGGCAAAGACGCCGTGCAGGGCGCAGACGGCCTTTGAGCCAGGAGGCAGCATTGCCACATTGAGCGTCGGAAATCCCAATGTTCGGCCGAGCGCGGCGCCGTGGATGACGCGGCCGGTGACGCGGTAGGGGCGTCCAAGCATGGTTTGCGCTTCATTAAGATCGCCCGATGCCATTGCTGCACGAATGCGGGAACTCGACACTCTCTCGTCAGATTGATAGAGCAAAGGGGTGGCAACGGCTTCAAAGCCTAAGGTTTCGCCCAGACGCTTGAGCTCGGAAAAGTCACCTGAGCCGCCTGCACCAAAATGGAAATTGTTGCCCACCGTCACCCAACGGCAACTGATGCCTTCAGCGAGGATGTCGCGCGCAAACGCTTCGGGCGAGAGTGAGGCAAATCGTTTGTGAAAGGGCATGATGTAGACCGCATCAATGCCGCAGCCGGCAATGGCGGTCATTTTGTCGCGCAGCGTGCAGATGCGGGCAAAGGGATCTTTGCCGAAGAGTTCGCGCGGATGCGGTTCAAACGTGACGACGGCGGCAGCGAGCCCTCGGGCGTGCGCTTCCTGAGTCACCGCGCGAAGGAGTCGCTGGTGGCCGAGGTGAACGCCGTCGAAATTTCCGATGGCGACTGCGCAGGGGCGTTTGTGAGAGGAGCCGGGAAGGCCGCGGATAATCTGCATGCCGGTCTGTTGGATGAGGGTTGCCTAAATGACGGTCAAGGTCCCGCACGGTCGATTTAAGTCATCTGCAGGAGATGCGCCGTTCGCAGATTATAAGAAAGCCGCAAAAGTCGTGTCGTCCGCTTGCTTTAACCTGCGGTTTCTCGGCCTCTGTATCTCCGCAAAATCTCATGGAAAATCAAAGCGTCAAGAACATTTTTTTGGGAAGGCAAAGGCTGGACAATACGGGCAATGACCAATTAAACTCATAGTGAAGGTCTTTTGGTTTAGGAGGATGTTATGCGCAAATCTTTGCCCCCCCCCCAACCACACGAAATACATCGTACTTTGCCGGTAACAGAAAGCGATATTCCGTGAGTCTTCTGACGGCCTCACTCGCTGCCGTCTTCAGTTCCCCCGCCTTCTCTTACGACTTCTCACTCCCCGAAAGGCCGCAAGTGCCTGAATTTTCCGGGCAACATAAAATCGAAATCCAAAATGACACGGCCAGACAGCCCACCACCGAGAATCCCACTGGCTCACAGATGGGAGAATGGTGGGGACCCACATCAGAGACGGCTACAGGCAATGATGTTCATCTTTACCAAAATTTCCAAAGTTCGTCCGATAGATCTGTCTTTGGAGGTTGGTCCAGAGCCGACGGAGAAGACGTATTAAACAATCGAGTTGTCCTTGAGCAAAACGGCTATATCGAACGCATATATGGCGGATTCTCACTTTCCAGGAACGTAGAAAAGAACATTGTTGAGATTTATGGCACTGCAGCTGGAGACGGTACTTTCGCCGTATGGGGTGGAGTCACCCAAGCTCAGGGAGGAAAGGCCGATGAGAATTGGGTCTATGTTGCAGAGGGAGGCAAGGTAGGCGGAAATCTCGCCGGAGGCGATGCACGTCAACCCGGTGTAGATGAAGGTAGTGCCAACAGCAATATCGTTCTTGTGTCTGAGGGGGCAACGGTTGAAGGGAACATCAACGGTGGAAATGCTCATTCATCTGCGATAAGCAATGCCGTTTACATATTGGGTACCGTTAAGGGAGTCGGTTACCGTGTGTACGGTGGCCAGTCCGGAACCAACGGAACAAGTGATCGGAATCTACTCTACATTGGCAAGGGCGGGCGTGTTGAAGGAGATGCTTTTGCAGCATATGCTCCGCAGGGAGAAGCTTCTGAAAATGTGCTGATTATCGAAAATGCAACCGTTAACGGAAATGCCGGAGCCGTTGATGCTTATGCGGGGGGTGCCTATACCGCTGGAACAAACAATGAGTTGCACCTGATCGGCAACGCTGTTGTGGGGGGCGGAGCAGGCGCAAATTACGACGGTTGGCAAGAGAATAAATGTCGCGGATACGATGGCTTGGTTCATGTCCGCGGAACGGCCTCTGTCGGCAGTCTCTCCGGCTTTGACCGACTGATTGTCGAGTTGACGGAAGACAATGTTCAAACGGCTGCGATCACGATCACAAACCAGCACGAGGTGATTTATCAAGAAGATCCAATTCTGGATCTGACAGGCGTTTCGACGGTAATCAACGGAGACACGCTTAAGGATCCGACTCAGGGTGCTGTGCTGATTACCAGTCAGAATGAGTCCCTTCGCGTGCTAGTCAATGAAGGAACCAGCTTCAGAGACGAAACAAGCGTCTTTGTTGACAAAGCATGGAATGTCAATCAGGAAGTAGTTGAGGCCGGTGGTATTGATATCGATACTGTCTATATCGATTCTGCTGGCAACATCATGACTTCTCATAACGGCGCCGAGACTGCTCTAGGGCAAAAGAGCGTCGAAGCTTCGAGCGAAAGCCATACGCTGTCGAGTTCCTTCTTGGGAACCATTGCATTCCTGAATCAAGGTGCGGAATTCATTGCCGACGAAGGCATCCGGGCTATGGTTGACGCCGTTGGTACGGATCGAAGTGCAGTTTTTGGCGCCATGCACGGCGGCACATCTCGATACAAGACCGGCTCGCATGTTGATGTCAACGGCGTGACGCTTGCCACCGGTGTAGCAACGAAGACGGGCGGATTGACGTGGGCCGGTTTCTTTGAGACAGGCTGGGCCCAGTCTGACAGCGAGGTCGGCGCTGCATCCGGCGATGGTGACCATGACTACTACGGCCTCGGAACTGCGATGAGGTACACCTTCGAAACGCCGTTCTACCTGGACGCATCCGCTCGTATCGGTTGGGCAACGACTGACTTTTCCGGTCGCTATCAGACGGATCAGGCCCGTTACGATGCCGACAGTTTCTACGGTTCGCTGCATATGGGATTGGGATGGATCTATCCCATTTCAGAAGGCCTGAATTTGGACGTATATGGTCGCTACATCCTCACGTACCTCCACGGCGATGAAGTTGATCTCGGCACGAAGAACAACGAAGAGTTGGAAATGGACGATACGACGACCCATGCCTTCCGTGTCGGGTTCCGCCTGAACGGTAGCTTCAGTGAGCAGGCGGCCTGGAGAGTCGGGTTAGCTTATGAGCACGTTGCCGACGGCGATGCAGAGTCGGATGTTCATTCGCTTGAAGACATCGTAGCGCTTGATGTTCCCAGCCTTGAAGGTGATACGGGTATCTTGGACTTGGGATTTGTTTTCCGACCGTCTCCGACCAATCCGTGGAGTATGAATGTTGGCCTTAAAGGATACGTGGGAGATAGGGAAGGCGTCAGCGGAAACGCAATACTGACGTATACCTTCTGACAACTCGAAGCGGGGACGCGACTATCACTGGTCGGCGTCCCCGGTTTTTTGAAAACTGCACCTGACAGGACACGAAAAAGGTCTCCGACTCCGGAGGTTAATGTTTTGCCCTGCCCGCAACTCAAGTACAATTGCCCTGCCAAAACAGAGCGGGTGTCGTTCGTTGACTCGACACCTCTTGTCCATTCGAGATTTCCAGATTTCCTTTAATTAGATAGATATATGCTGACCCGGTCTTGGAGAAAGAGCCGGGCGCATTTGCATTCATGAAAAACATCGTAGTTTTGATCTCGGGCCGTGGCTCGAATTTCGTGGCGATTGCTCAGGCCTGTGAAAGGGAAAATTGGGCTGCTGAGGGCATCCGCATTTCGCTTGTTCTTTCCAACCGTCCCGATGCGGCCGGACTTGAACGCGCCAAGGAAATGGGCATCGAAACGGCCGTGGTCGATCACAAGGCTTTCGAGACCCGTGAAGACTTCGAACGCGCCATGATTGAGATCATCGACAAGCACAATCCCGACGTGGTGGTGCTTGCCGGCTTCATGCGCGTTCTGACGCCCGTCTTTGTCGATCACTACGAAGGCAAGATTCTCAATATTCATCCCGCTCTGCTGCCGCTCTTTAAGGGCCTGGATACGCACAACCGCGCGTTGCAGGCCGGCGTTCGCGTGCACGGCTGCACGGTGCACTTCGTGAGTTCGGAACTCGACGGCGGCGCCATCATCGGTCAGGCTGTCGTGCCGGTGCTCGCAAGCGATGATGCCGATACGCTTGCTCACCGCGGCCTTCGTCTTGAACATATTCTTTATCCGCGTGCCGTCAAGGCCGTGGCGTCCGGCAAGGTCAAGCTTGTCGACGGCCGCACCGTGACGGACGACGAAACGGCCAAGTCGCTCGCCGTTTTTGACTGCTGCGCATAAGAAAAGCCATGGAACAGAAAACCAAAAAGATGCCGTTTGCGCCGGTCAAGGTCCGCCGCGAAAAAACGGAAAAGAAGCTCACGGAACGTCAACGTGCCGCTCAGAAGCGCCAGGCCGAGCAAAACCGCAAGGCTGCTCCTGCCAAGGGCGTGCCTTCCGCGATGCGCCAGCAAAAGCTCAATCCCAACAAGGTTCGCATCACTAATCTGATCGCGGGTGAACTCGCGCGCGCTTTTGCCGTGATCCTCAAGCTTGACGGTCCGGCCGATACGCTTATGAAGGCGTTCTTCAAGTCCAACCCGAAGTTGGGAAGCCGCGATCGCACGATTCTTGCCGAAGCCATCTTCTACGCGCTGCGTCACTATTCCGAAATTGCCTGGCGCATGAAGCCGGTGAAGCCCGAACGCGCTCCCAAGGTGGCCGCGTTCCTGACGCTTGCGATGCAGTACGGTGTCGAGAGCATGGGCGATCAGGTTCTCGGCTCCGAAAAGGGCCCGGTGACCAATATGCTGGGACTGAATCTCGAAAAGGCTCCTCCCGAAGTGCGCGCCGAAATGCCGTTCTGGCTGTATGAGCTCGAAAGCAAGCAGTACGGCGAAGCCGCTCCGAAGCTCTTTGAGGCTTCGTTGCAGGGAGCTCCGCTTGACTTGCGTGTCAATACACTGAAAGCCAAGCGCGAAGACGTCATTGCGGAACTTGCCGAGCACAAGGTGACGGCCGAACCCATGCAGTTCTCGCCTGACGGCATCCGTCTGACGGACAAGCCCGGCCTGATTCGCTGGCCAGTCTATCAGGAAGGCCGCATTGATATTCAGGACGAGGGCAGTCAGCTGATTGCTCGCTTGGTTGGTGCCAAGCGCGGTGAAATGGTTTGTGACTTCTGCGCGGGTGCCGGTGGTAAGACGTTGGCTCTCGGTGCACTGATGAAGTCTTCCGGCCGTCTGTACGCCTTTGATATCAACGAAAAGCGCTTGCAGGGGCTCACTCCGCGTATGCGCCGTGCCGGACTTTCCAACGTCCACCCGGTGGCCATTCGCGATGAAAAGGACAACCGCATCAAGCGTCTGCGCGGCAAATTCGATCGCGTACTGGTGGATGCGCCCTGTACCGGTACCGGTACGCTTCGCCGCAACCCGGATCTGAAGTGGCGTCTGACCCCGCAGGAACTCGATCGCATCAATGCGGTGCAAAAGAGTGTTCTGGAGGAGGCTGCCAAGCTTCTCAAGCCCGAAGGTCGCATCGTGTACGCGACCTGCTCGGTGCTGCAGCGTGAAAATCAGGATGTCGTCAATGCGTTCCTGGAATCTCATCCGGAATTTGAACTTCTGAACGCTACCGATGTCCTGGCGAAGCAGGGGGTGACATTGCCGGATTTCCAGAAGGAAGAGTTCGGCGACTTTTTCGTGATGTTGCCGCATCGCCATCACACCGACGGTTTCTTTGCGGCCGTGTTGCAGAAGAAGAAAGCCTGATTTCGTTCGCTTTCCAGCAAAACAAAGAGCCTTGTCGAGAACGTATCGGCAAGGCTCTGATGTTTTGCGTGAGGGATGTCCGAAGATCAGTTCCGTTCGGAAATCGACTTCTTGGGCGGCAGACCGAATGTGCGCTTGTATTCGCGACTGAACTGATTCGGACTCGTGTAGCCGACTTCATACGCGGCTTGGCTCGCACTGTATCCGCGCGCCACCATCAAGTGCTGGGCAAGGAACAGGCACTGACGCTTGTAATACTGCAACGGCGTCATCTTGGTGACCGTTTGGAAGTGACGGTAGAACGTCGAGCGCGTCATGTTGCACATTTCTGCCAGGGCCTCGATGTCAAGGGGCTTGCCCGTATTCTGACGAATCCATTGAATTGCGCGATTGATGCGGTTGGCGGGCGTGTTCTGGCTGAAGAACTGTGAAAGTGCAGCACCCTGCGGGCTCATAAGAAGCACGTAGGTTAGCTCGCGCTCGATAATCGGGCCTCGTGTGGCCAGCTGCTCAGGATTCTGATAGACCAGACGCAGCAGCCGTTCAAAGGCTTCGACGATGTCCACCGTTGCGGGCATCGCAGTGAAGGCGTGAACGGTGTGACCGACAACGACCCCCTTGTGTTTGGCTGCAATCTCGGGGCAGGTTGCCAACAGATCGGTTAAAACTTGTGGATCAAGTTCCACGGAGATGGAGACAAACGGTTTGGTGTCGCTTGCACATGTCACTTCGTAGCTGGCAGGGGAGTCCGCCGCCGTCGTGCAGCTCGTACCTTTGCCGTATTCAATGTTTTGCCCGTCAGTCGTGCTGCGCTTGCGCCCTTGAAGAATCAGACCGGTTGAAAGCGTGTAGAAAGTATTGGTATTGACAATCGGACAGGGCTGCACGTGAAAATGCAGCCGCGGCATTGCTTTGGGAGAAAAAAGAGATACACCGTTTTCTCTCCACTGATTCAGAGCAATATCCTTGAGCGCATCCAGACGGGCGCGAAGATCTTCTGACAGCGTAATCTCGAACACAAGCGAATCCTTTCTTTGTTCTGCCGAACAAGGTTTGTCATCACACTCGCATTGGCAATTGGAAAGCCATAGCGTACTCATTTTGCACCCGCAATTTTGCAGAAACTTTGCATTGTCGTCAGCTGAAACGGCAGTCTGTTTGAAAATGTTTCGGGCTGCCTGCTCGGAGAGGAAAAGCAGGCAGCCTGAAGAGCCGTTCAAGAGCTACTTGGCGGGATGAGCGGCTTTTTTCAACGACGGCAAGTGCGTTGAGCGTTCTCGGGTAGCCGAGCAGGGGTGCAAACTGCAGGCAAGCGGCAATCAGAATCTCTTCGTTGTTGCCCATCTTGAGGTTGCCGGCAGCATGCGCGGCCATCTGAGCGGTGGTGTCGCCCTGTGCGGCCAGATAGCAAAAGGTAACGAGTTCACGTTCCTGAAGCGTCAGACCGGAACGCACGTAGTAGTCGCCGAAGCAGTTGGCAGAAAGCCAGCGGCGGATGGCAACGGTCTTTTCGGGGCCGGACTTGGAAAAGCCCTTCATGCCGGGGCCAAAGATTTCTACCTGAGCGGCTTCGCCCTTGACGACGCGTTCAACGTTCTTCTGTTCTGTGGTGTCGGGCAGGGGAAGCTTCACGCCGCGCGAGGTAAAGACGCGGTTCATGATTTCGACGAAACCGCGCACGCGACCCATACCGAGATAAGCCGTGCCCTGATAGACGATTTCACGAACTTGCGTGGGCGTGACGCCGGCGTCGAGCGCCTGCGGCAAGCGGACCTCAAATTCTTCCTTGCCGCCGCAACCCAGTAGCGCGGCGAGAACGACGAAGTAACGGTGTGTTTTACCCAGCACGGGTTCGACCGTCTTGGCGACTTCTTCCTCATCAAAGTATTTAAAGAAGCGAGCGTATTCGGGATCGGTCTTTGCAAGATCGGAAACAGTCGGTGCGGCGGCTGCGGCCGGATTGAGTGTGGACATGAAAACAGCTCCTGCGGCGAGTCCGGCGGACCCACCCAAAAGTTTGCGACGTGAAAGAGATTTCTCAGACATTGAACACCTCATTTAGTTCAGTGTTTTGCTGATTTCATTATCCGAAGGAGCAGGGCAAGTTGGGTGCCGAAACGTTGCCCGATATTCTCAAGTCGCCGAGCTTAAGAAGAAGGTGTAAAAGGGTGAATGTCCCGTGAAATCAAGCTGTAATGGTCGAAAAAATCCTTTAAAATCAACATACAAAACATAACTACTATTATATTGCGCAAAATTCATTGATAAATTACTATATGCTGGAAATTGGCAAATTTTGCTTTTAAAGCACCAAAGGAAAAATTGTGTATTTCGATGGAAGACGGGATTCGATAACTGCTAATATTTAGGCGTATAAGATCATTTTTTGACCATAACTGTTAACATAAGAGCGTTTATTGTGTTCACGGGAAACATTTCGGCGATAGCAAATCTCAAGTCACCCAAGGAACTACGGTTGCAATTGGCTGAACGGGCTCGGGAGTTGCGACTTACGCGAAATATGCGTCAGACGGATTTGGCAAAACGGTCAGGTGTGACTCTTGCGTCCGTGAGGAGGTTTGAGAAGGAAGGCGAAATCTCGCTCAAGAACTTGATGTTGATTGCTATAGCGCTCAACCGAGCTCAGGACATGGAGCAGTTATTTCGACTGGACAGAAATATTGATCTGTTCAGACCAGAACCAAAGCCAAGGCAGAGGGCTAGGCAGTGAAAACAGAAGTCTTTTTAAACCTCGAAGGCAGGCGTTATTTTGTAGGTGTTTTGTCGTCAGATCAGAACGACACTGTTTTTCAGTATGCAGACGACTTCTTAAACACTAGGCTTGAAATATCTCCTATTTCTGTGCCTTTACAACGACGGACATGGGTGTTCAACAGGGGTTCGTTTGGCGGGTTGCCGGGCTTTGCCTCGGACAGTCTCCCGGATGGTTGGGGAAACTTATTGCTTCATCGCCAACTGGTTAGAAAGGGTGAACGACTGTCTGAAATTGATCCCTTGAGACGTTTGTGTTGGGTTGGCTGCCAGGGCATGGGGGCGTTGGAATATCAGCCTGAGGAGAAATTCCAGGAGGAGTTTTGTTCACCTGATATTCGACTTGATACTTTGGCCGAAAACGCAGATGCGATTTTGGCTGATCGTGAGTCAGGTGTTGCATTGGATGCCTTGGCATCTCTCAACGGTTCTTCAGGCGGTGCTCGACCGAAGATTGTTTGTCTGGTTTCAGCTGATCGCCGAAGACTCAAACCCGGCAATGTTGCAAATAATGGCGCAGAACCTTGGTTGATTAAATTTCGAAATTCGACAGATCCAGCGGACACAGGCGCCCTCGAGTATGCGGTGTCGCTTCTGGCCAAGAGTGCCGGCATCGACATGCCCGAAACCCATCTGTTCGAGTCTTCCAAAGGTGCGGGATGGTTCGGTATCCGCCGGTTCGATCGTACTTCTTTCGGAAAGATGCACATGGCAACGGCAGCCGGGTTGTTGCATTGCGATTTTCGGCAGCCTTGTCTTGACTATCAGACACTGATGGCGTTGACACAGCGTTTGGCAGGTGCCGGTGATTTGGAGCAAATGCTCAAGCGTGCATACTTCAACTTCGTCATCGACAATCGGGACGATCATGCGAAGAACTTTAGTTTCCTGATGGACGGCAAAGGCCGTTGGCGCTTGTCGCCTGCTTATGACTTGGTTCCGAACATCGGAGGTTTCGAACACATGACTGCTCTGAGTGGTGTAGGAAAGTCTCCAGCGCGATCGCTCTTTGTTCGTCTGGGTGAAGACTTCGGCTTGTCTCACCGTAAGGCTCAAGCCGCCTTGGCTGCAGTGGACGAAAGTTTGAGTCAGTGGCGCCAATTGGCCAAAAACTGTGGCGTCAAATCGCCTCCTGTTTTTGCGCCGCTCAAATGAATGGCGGTCGGACAAGCAACTTGAGCATCAGGCCTCAAATTTTTCAGAGGGCAGGCATGCGCTCGATCTGCGTTCCCGGATCTACAACGATCGCCTTCATGCCGCGTGCTTCAATGGACTTTTGACCGCGTTCGGTGCAGATGACTGTGGCGCCTTTCGCGCAGAGTTTTCCGTCGAAAAGAACCTTTTGACCGGCCACGAAGGACGCCTTGGGTGTCTGCGTGGCGTAGTCGTAGACGGTGATGTCGGCGTCGGCCCCGACGGACAGGTGACCCTTGTTCTTGAGACGCAGCATTCGGGCGGGATTGAGGGACGTTTTCTGCACGAATTCCGGCAGACTCAGCACGTCAAGCTTCACAAGCGACAGCCCCTGGGACAGAATGACATTGCGCGGAATGCAGCCGCCGTCAGTGGAGATTGCGTCGACAACGAACGAACCGTCATCTCGCTTGGCCTGCGCGAGCGCAATGCGCGGCAGCGGCGGATTGATGTTGAAGCTGCCGCCGACGTCACTACCGGCTTCTTCCCAAAGCTTGAGAGCTTCTTGTCCTGTGACCAGATCCGAATAGCCGCCCGCGTCGTAAACCACGAAGGCCTTCTTGGCCAACAAGGCCGCGCGAACGCCGTCTCGATCTTCCGAGAATCCGAAGTGACGCAGGCAGTTGCCCGTGACCTTCGACTGAATCTTGCCGTCGGACCCGCATGTCAGGCGTGTGCCGTTCTTGGGCGAAATATAGCTTTCGCAAAAGATGTTCGGGTTCGTTTTGAGCAGGTCAATGGCGATGCCGGCTTCTACCATATCGTTTTTGATAGCGCCTCGGCAGTAGGCGTTGATGTGCGCCAGGTGCAGCGGATAGCCGTCGGCCATTTCGACGGCCTCGATCATGCCTTCGATGTTGGAGCCGTGCTTGGTCGTGCCGGCGTGCCAAGCGACGTAAGCGCGGCGTTCCAGAGCAGTCTTGATGAGTTCGGACGATACGGCGGGAGTCAGCGGATAGTGTCCGCCGAGGAGCTTGACGCCCAAAGCACCTTGTTCAAGTGATGCATCGATGAGCGATTCCATTTCTTGCTTGCTGGGCGTCGTCGACTTGAACGTAAACGGCGGTGAAGCAAACTGCAGAATGGCCATGTTGATGCCGGCGCCATACTGAGGGACGTTGTCGAGAATGTCGTCCAGTGGCCCAGCCATATCCAAACAAGTCGTGACGCCATTCATTGCGAGCATCTTCGGACCAAACGCTGAGCCCCACATCGTGCCGAGGTGGACGTGACTGTCGATGATGCCGGGCTGCAGCACCAGACCAGTGAAGTCGATCACTTCGCGCGCGGAAGAGCCGAGATCCTGCCCCACAGCCGCAATTACACCGTTTTCAACGGCGACGTCGCAAACATCGTTGACGCCGTTGAGCGGATCAACGACCTGAGCGTTTTTCAGAAGCAGGTTAAACATAGAAAACACTCCTTCGGATAGTTTTGTCAGACGTAGCTTAACGCGGTCTGATGCAAAGAGGTCAGGCTCAACATAGCCGCGTCATAATTACACGTGCATAGTGAAGGTTATGTTTGCTCATGGCTGGTTAGCTAACCGACGGTGAGCAAATTCATTCTTGGAAAATAGGGAGCGAACGATGAAAGAAACACTGGGCATTTTTGCCTTTTCCTGCCTGTCGCTTTTGACAGCAAGCGCCTTTGCCGCGGCGCCGGCGTGGCTTGACACGGCTGTCAGCGCCGAGGTGGCTCATACTGTGGAGATGCGCCGCCATCTGCATGCCAATCCGGAGCTTGGCAATCAGGAAAAGCAGACCCAGGCCTACATCGTTCAGAAGCTCAAGGAATTCGGTGTGGACGAAGTCCTTGTTGGTTATAAGAATTCGCCCACGGCCGTCATCGGCGTGATCAATCCGAAGAAAGCTGATGCCATCGGCTTGCGGGCAGACATTGATGCCTTGCCGATCAAAGAAAACACAGGACTTGCCTTTGAAAGTAAAGCCAAAGGACAGATGTGGGGCAAAACGTCCGACGTGTCGCACATGTGCGGTCATGACATGCACATGGCGATGTTGCTGTCTGCTGCCCGCATCCTGGCCGCACACAAGGCTGACGTCCCGCGCAAGGTCGTGCTTGTCTTCCAGCCGGCCGAAGAGGGTGATTCGATAACCAATCCGTTCGTGACGGACAACCCAAAGCTCTCGGGCGCTCGTGCATTGGTTGAAGACGGAATGCTTGAACAATTTGGCATCAAGCAGATGTACGGCATCCATGTGATGGCCAGAGTACCGGCCGGCAAAATGTTGGTGGCGCAGGGCACGGCCCTCAATTCTGCCGATGCCTTCCAGATTGACATTGAAGGCCGTCAGGCGCACGGCGCGATGCCGTGGACCGGTGTTGACGCAACATTGACTGCGGCTCAGACAGTTGTGGCCCTGCAGCAGATCGTATCGCGTAACGTGAACCTTACGCAAGGCATGGGCGTGATTACTGTCGGCAAGCTACAGGCAGGGGAGACGGGAAACGTGATGGCGGGCTCTGCCTCGATGCTCGGCACGATTCGCGCCAACCACAACGACATCCGCAGCAAGCTTCTGGAGCGCATCCCTCAAGTTGCCGACGGTACGGCCCGAGCATCCGGTGCGATTGCAAAGACGAAACTCATTGAAATTTATCCTGTCACGGTAAACGATCCGGAACTGGCTGGCCGCATAACAAAAGAACTGACGGAATACGGCGTCGACGCTCGGATTTCGGATTGGAATCCAGGTGCGAGCGAGGACTTTTCGTTCTATGCACAGAAAGTGCCGTCGGTGTTCATGTTCTTGGGCGGCGACCCCAAAGATGCGAAGAACGCACCTAACAACCATTCGGATAAATTCAGTCCGGATGAATCGGCGATGCCAGCCGGTGTGAGAGCACACATCGCCGCGGCAATGACTCCGGTCAAATAATCTTGAAAACAACGGACCGGGATCGAAGGTATCGAAACCGGTCCAATAAACGTCAAAAATCTCAAAAATTCAACTCAACATAATAGTAGTTATGTTGAATAACGACTAAAAAAACGAGGCAGAACGCATTTTTGCGACTCCGCCTCTTTTCTTGTTTATGTTCAGTTGAGAGCCTCCGCTTACCTTACAACGCCAACACTGCTCAAATCGAGCGCAGAAATGTCACCGGAAAGAATCTTCATTACGTCAAGCTTGAGAGCTTCTTTCTTTTGTGCATCGGTCAGACCAAGTGCGTCACGTTCATTGCGGGCGCTGCGCGTTTCATGACGAGCGTCCATTGCGATCGTGAGCAACGCGTACCGGATGGAATTGCGTTGTATCTCATCTCCAATGTGGCTCTTGCCGATGCAATCTGCCAACCCGAACGCAGCATCCTTGCTGCCGGCTCGTACAGCCGTGGCAAACAAATTGCAGGCTTTTTTCTCATCCTCAGGCGACGGATCGGACTTCATCACCAATTTGGCCTGGTTGTATTCCATCATGCCCGGTTCGGGTTGCGGAGCGAATTGTTCCCACAGCGCAGCTGCCAGAAACAGCACGAAAAGAACCTGGGCGGCTTTCTCTTGGTTGATGTTCTTCAGAGCGGACATTTGTTTGATTGGAAATGATGCAAAGATTGGCCGAGTCTAGCTCGAAATGCTCTTCAGAGCGACTCGGTCGGCTGTTTGTATGAAATAGTATTTGTTAAGACTGCATCTTTAAAAATACTAAATCAGAACTTTGGCATCATCGAGTGAAGTTTGGAAAGCCCCTCTTTCATCGTGATGTCCAGATCGGACGAAAAGCGCTTGTCGGTGACGGAGGCCTTGAACCAGCCGGCGGAAACCCCGGTCCAGATAATCTTGCCGTTATGCAGGTCAATGATGCTCAGAGGCATTTCAACACGATTGCCCTCTGCGTCCACGTAGCCGCCGATCATGGCGGCGTCAACGCCGAGCACTGTCTGAACTTTCTTGAGGTCCTCAGCCTTTACTTCTTGCTTATTAAAGACAGCATACGAGAGATCACGACTAGCGAGCACGCCGTCGCCTGTGGACAGACGGGTCAGTGCTTCATTCGTGGCCATGAAGCGAAGCTTGGGGTTCTTTTCCTGCAGAGCGGCTGCGAGTTCGAACTGAACTGTTGGCTGGTAAGCCGCCACTCTGGACGAATACAGAAGCGGAAGGACGACGACGGATGTCACCGATCCTTCTGCATAGCTGGAGCTCAGAGCACCTTTGGAAACCGGGCCAGTGGCTGCGCAGCCGGTCAAGGCCAGAGCTGCACCGAGAAGGAAAGTCCTGCGAAGCATGGTTCTCTCTTTGTTTGATGTTGATGTGACCTCGATTCTGCCATGACCGTCTTTAGTGTCGCTTATGCGTGCCGAACGGAGCGGGAAAACGGAACGTGTTTAAAGACAATCTAATGGTCGGATGCTCGAGACGAAAATTTTGAGGGCATTTAAACGCGCTTGTGCCTTGAGGTCAAAACACACGAAAAACCATACGAAATCATATGTTATTTAACCCTGTTTAATACATGGATATTTAATAGTTCCTCGCTATGGAAACGAAGAGGTAGACCCACCGGACCCTCAGAAAAGGGAAACAGGCCACTTTGTCAAATCGAAACAACGCCGCCTGACTAAGAATGACGTTGTTTGGACAAATTTTGCTCGTATTAAAAACTCAATAACATGTTAGATCAAGATGATAAATTGGTCTAACAAGTAAGATCCTACAAGAAAACAAAATATAAACCATAAAATCAGCACGATAATCAAGGTCTTGCTGCAATCTTCAGAAATCTTGAAAATATGAGATAATTATCATAATAAAAATAGTTACACTGTCTAACTAGTTGAATCAAACAGATATGAGACCGTCTTTTGCTGTTGAAGAATCTTTGGTAGCGCTTGGTCACAATATGAAAGTGGCTCGTTTGAAGCGTCGCCTCCCCCAAAACGTCCTAGCCGAACGCGCAGGTGTCTCTCTGTCGACTCTGTGCAAAATAGAAAACGGCAATGGTGGAGTCGCGATAGCGAGTTATGCAGCCGTTCTCCTCGCTCTCGACTTGGGCACCCCTTTCGCCGAAATCGGACGCAGCGACCCTTTGTCCCTCGCGCTCGAAACTGAGACCCTTCCGAAACGCATTCGCAAATCCGGAAAATAGTCATGCCCCAGGTTGTTCCCATTGCTTGGCTCAAAAAGGACCAGACCGTTTCCATCGGTCAGTTGGTTCTTAGTGACGACTCCGGCCAGGGAGCGTCGATGGCTTTCCGCTACGACAAAGAATGGCTCTCGACTGGTTTTCCTCTCGGAAGCGATCTGCCGCTGAGTCCGACGATTCATTACCCTTCGACCGACTCCATGGAAACCGATCCGGTTCTGGCAGCTCGTAGCGATGTCTTCGGGTTCTTTGCTGACCACGCTCCCGGAAAGTGGGTTGAGAAACTGATTCGGCAGGCGCATTTAAATGACCTCAAAATTGATTTTCTTGAGGGCACACCCGCGTCAACCGAAATATGGACGCACTCAGGACACGTTTTTGGGCGGTTTTCCTCCTTGGCTCTTCCCCTAACCCACGGATTTCACACGAAATTTTTGCCGCCAGTTCTTGAACTTGACGGGGGCGGCAAAGTCTCTAAATCGATCAAAAACCTGGGTTTAGCCATGCAGACACTGCATGCCGGAGCTTCGATTCGAGGTAAGGAGCTTGTGGAGATGCTGCTTTCGAGCGCCATGGAGCTTGGCGGCACCAATCCGAAATGCGTAGTGCGTCTGGGCAAGTCAGATGACGAGTGGGTCGTTCGTCACGCCTCTGCTCGTGAGCCAGTTAACTCCGCCTTGTGGATGGCTGTGACTCGGGAGCTTGCTCAGGCCTGCGGCGTCAAGGTGGTCGAGGGTAAGCTGATCGCGCCGAGACTCTATGCGGAACGCCGCTTTGACCGTGCCGACGACGGATCTCCCCTGCTTTGTTTGTCGGCCGCCTCGCTTGTCCGCCGTCAGATAACGCGCGAGAGGATTCTTCATCCGACACCCAAGACCTATCTCGACATAGCCGACATTCTCAATCGGTGCGGTGCCGATCCGACAGCCGATTTGAGAGCTCTGTTCGCCCGACTGCTTTTCAATACGCTCACCGGCAACAACCGAGATCGGCTCGATCAGTTTTGGTTTACACCGACTGACCTCGGCTGGAAGCTTCTTCCGATGTACGCACCCTGTGCACAACTGCCGATCCTGTCGGCCAGGTTCCTCTCGACGCCACTCAAACCCGGTGTCAATGTCGCCGATCCTGACACGGCCATTTTGTTGTCGCGGTATTTCGGGGTGACCACGAAAGAGGCCAAGGCAATGCGGCTAGAATTCATGCAGGTTCTTTCCGAGTGGCAGCGTATCGCCGAAAAGGCAGGCGCTGATCTCCTTGAAATTCGTCAGATGCAGGGAGCGTTCGGTTAGGTAAATATATAGTATTTATTAAGCTGCTACCTCAACAAATACTATTTTGCTCTTTCAGGCTAACGATTATGGACATCAAAAAAGACAATGCGATGTATATGCAGATTGCGCAGATTGCTGCTAACCGCAGCTATGCTCAACGTTTAAAAGTCGGCTGCGTCATTGTCAAAAACAACTCCATCATCAGCTTCGGATGGAACGGCATGCCTACGGGATATGACAACTGCTGCGAGATCGAGGTCGACGGAAAATTGGTGACGCGCCCTGAAGTGCAGCACGCGGAATTGAACGCAATCAGCAAATTGGCCTACAACGGATATTCCAGTCACGGGGCGAGTATTTACATCACACACTCGCCCTGCATGCACTGCTCTCTTCTCATCCAGAAGTGCGGCATCGAAGCGGTCTACTATCACGAGATCTACCGTGATGATTCCGGTCTGAAGTTCCTGCGTGCGGCCGGTATCCACGTCGAGCAGCTCTGAGCAGCTTTCCTTTATTTCATAATAGGAAAAGGACGCCGCCCGAAGATCGGATTCGGCGTCCTATCGATTAACGGACTTTCTGTCCGCTTAGCCTAAGCGGACCTTTTCCCATATCTCTGCGATACCGGGATTGCGGCGCTTCTGCTGCCGATCCTTGTAGTTCGTGTGCAAAAGCGTTTCTGCTCGATGGCTCAAGGGTTTTTCCAGGAACTCATCGTAGAGACGAATCACATCGGGATTGCGGTGGCTCTGGCGGATCGGGCGATCGGCATCAATGCGGTAGATTGACTGCGTGCGAGCATCCATCTTGTCAAGATAGCTGTTCTTGGCGCGGATGGTACCGCCACCGTCAACACAACCGCCCGGGCATGCCATCACTTCAATGAAGTGGTACTCGCACTTGCCTTCGCGAATCTCTTCAAGAATTTTTTCGACGTTGGCCAGACCGTGCACCACGGCAATCTTCACCTTGCCCTTTTCGCCAAGGTCAACCGTGCCTTCCTTCACCCACTGCTTGCCGCGGGCCGGTTCATAGACGACATGTCCGAGCTCCTTGCCTGTCACGACGTGGTAAACAGTACGAACGGCTGCTTCCATCACACCGCCTGTTACGCCGAAGATGGCGCCGGCGCCCGTGTTCTGCGACATGAAGGGGCTGTCGAATTCGCTTTCGGCAATTTGCAGCAGGTCAATCCCGTGACGGCGAAGCACGCGAGCAAACTCACGGACGGTAAGCACGAGATCGGTGTCAGGCATGCCATCGTTCTTGAGCTGACTGCGGGCGGCTTCGTCCTTCTTGGCCGTGCAGGGCATGATCGAGATAAAACGCAGCTTGTCCGGATTGATGCCGTGTTCGCGGGCAAACCATGTCTTGGCGAGCGACCCGAAGATCGCTTGCGGCGAGCGTGTGGTCGAGAGGTTCGGAATGATTTCCGGGTGCACTTTTTCGACAAAGTTCACCCAACCTGGGCAACAGCTTGTCATCATCGGCAGCGTGCCGCCGTCGTTCAGACGTTCGAGCAGTTCCGTGCCCTCTTCCATGATGGTTACGTCGGCTGCCCAGTTGATGTCGCAGACGTAGTCG
>ERZ779850.923-NODE-923-length-32337-cov-3.488012_pt1 | contig 32337 bp, 27 predicted proteins | sample MGYA00511249_ERZ779850 | MGnify/ENA primary metagenome ERZ779850 (study PRJEB29588, sample SAMEA2162475) | human gut metagenome | biome: human gut; feature: human-associated habitat; material: faeces | place: Denmark | collected 2008/2010 ...
CGCTTGCCATTCTCGAGCGCCTCAACCAAGGACACGACTGCTTGGCTATCGGTGACGCCGGTACCGCAGCCTCCTTCGAGGAAATTCGTCCGGGCATGCTCAAGCGTCAGCTCGAACGCGGCGTGGTGTTCGAATTCAAGACGCTCGAAGACTTGGCCAAGAAGTTCAACATCCCCGTTGAAGCGCTCAAGCAGACCATTGCTGAAGCGAATAAAGCGGTTGACACCAAGAAGGATCCGATTGGGCGTCCCGTCAACGCCAAGGCAAAGAAGCTCGAAAACGGTCCCTGGTATGTTGCACGCATGTCGCCCAAGATTCACCACTGCATGGGCGGCCTCTACACCAACGAAAAGGCGCAGGTCTACCATGTTCAGGGTCATTTGATCCCGGGTCTGTACGCTGCCGGCGAAGCCACGGGCGGTGTGCACGGGGCTGTGCGTTTGGGTTCCTGCGGTACGGCCGACGCGCTTATCAACGGTCGAATTGCAGGCAAGCAGGCTGCTGCGCAGAAGCCGTGGATGTAATTGTCTGATTTCCGTCCGTATCAGGCGGCATTGCTGAAAGAATCACAAAGGGAGGGACAGGCATTTGTCTGTCCCTTTGTGTGTGAAGCGGAGCTATCGCTGCTCAATAAATCGTCAGTTCATTGAAGAATTTTGTTATAAAAATTCTTCAATGAACTGGCTAATTTTGATTTTGTCTTCGGCAATGAACAGACAGATTTGTGAAAATCCGACTTCAGTTGCAAAGCTCGGCGTAGATGGCCGGTAGCTCTTTTTTCAGGGCATCAATCAATTCTTTGATGACACGATCTCGTCCGGCGAAGTTTCTCCAAGCAATCCCGAAGTTTTGTGACGGAAACTCAATGGGCGCATCCAGACAACGCAACGATGTCATTTTGGCAATCGCTTTTGCCGCATGTTTAGGAATGGTCGAGATGCAATCAGTTCCTTTGACGAGGTAGGGAATTGCAGCGAAGTGAGTGGTTGAGGTACGAACCTTACGTGTTAAACCGATGCTTGCCAGAACATCATCAACAATGCCGAAAAGTCCGCTGGCTGAGAGCATGACGTGTTCGTGAGCAAGATAAAAGGGCAACGAAATGGCGTCAATGTCCAGAACGTCAGGATCAATCAGACAAGCATAGTTGCAGGATCCCAGCGCAAGAGAGGAGATGCCTTCTTCGGTATAGCCGCCGGCCGTCAGTGCAATATCAAAAGATCGGGTTAGAAGAGCTTCCGAAACCAAATGGGAGTTCGTCTGCTTGAAATGGATGCGCCCGCATCCGGTAATGTTCTTCGCGAATTTTGAAATGTGCGAGCTGAAAGCCAATTCAAAATCATCGGATAGCCCAATACTGATTGTGCGTCCAATGTAGTCATTGTCCTGAAGGCGCAATGAAGACTGCACGCAAGAAAGAGAGTCTCTCACAAACGGATAGATGCGGTCAGCAAAACTCGTGGGGATCAGCCCACGGCCTGTTCTTTTGAACAGAGGATCCCTATAAATCCGTCTCAATTCTGCGATTTTGTTCGATACTGAAGCTTGAGTTAATCTCAGGCGCTCGGCGGCCTTTGTTGCACTTCTTTCGTCGTAGACAGCCAGAAAGACGTTCAGAAGATTCAAATCGATATCCCTGATATCAGGTTGGCAAATATCAGATGTGTTCATTTCTTGGTCTGTGTCAGCTTTAATTTCCTGATAATAAAAGAAGAAAAGACCGAATGAGCCTTGCTGGCATCGGATCAAATCTTCTGGAAAGTCTAGCAAGACTCTTTCGTTCTTCGAAATATCACCTCTGGGAGGACGTTATGAAGAAGCTTCTTGCCTGCGTTGCTGCTGCTGTTGCGATGACCTTTACGATCTCTTCGAGTTCAATGGCAGCTCCGATTGAAATCAAGCTCGGTCATGTTTGTCCTGCAACTGGCGATCGACTGGAAGATTCCGCACAAATTTTCAAAAAGTTTGTGGAAGAAAAATCCAATGGAGAACTAATCGTCAAAACTTTCCCGGCTTCTCAGTTAGGCGGCGAGCGTGAAATGCTCGAAAGTATCCAGATGGGAACTTTGGAAACAGGCACCATCACAAATGCTCCGTTCTCTAATTTTTTGAAGGAAACTCTGATTTTTGACATTCCCTTCACATTCACAAAGGCTGAGCAAGCACACAAAGTTTTGGATGGCCCGTTTGGCGATAAACTGCGTGATTTGCTGTTGAAGAGAACCGGGATTCGCTGCTTTGTTTATGGTGAAAACGGTTTGCGGCATTTCACGACAACTAATAAAGAAATTCATACGCCCAAGGATGCTGCGGGTCTGAAGTTGCGTGTGATGGAAAATCCCGCACACATGGAAATGATCCGAGGCATGGGAGCCATTCCGATTGCAATGGCTTTTGCCGAGCTCTATACAGGTCTTGCCCAGGGTGTGTGCGATGGTCAGGAAAACCCGATTTCGCTGATTCAGTCAATGCGCTTTTATGAAGTGCAGAAGTATCTGATCATGACGGGCCACCTGTACGCCCCGTACCTTTTTGTCATCAACGAAGATTTCTACCAGTCTCTGAAGCCTGAACATCAGGCCATTCTTCAGGAAGGCGCCAAGCTTTGGAGATCTGAAGAACGAGCCCGCAACGCCAAGCAAAGCGATGAAGGCATTGAGTTTATGAAGTCCAAGGGCGTACAGGTCATCGAACTGACTGAAGATGAAAAACGTCAGTTCCAGGAAGCGACAAAGAGCACGGAGGCTCTTATTCGTAAGGAACTCGGCGACGCATTGGTTGATGAATTTATGGCAGCTGTCGACGAAGCCAAAAAAACAATCAAGTAGTTTGTTTTTCTGTCTCAGCAACCCCATAGCCGGAGTCAATACCGACTCCGGCTTCGGAGAGGAGGGGTGATATGAACAAATTTCTATTCACTGTCCGTTCAACGCTGATACGCATCGAAGAGTTTTTTGCTTCAGTTTTGATGATTGCCATGACGACAGTGATCAGTTACGGCATTTTCGAGCGCTATGTTATTCAGCATGGTGCAGGCTGGACGGACGAGCTGTCGCGCTATATCAGCATTGCTGCAATTTTTTTCGGTGCGAGCCTGGGCATTGTCAAAGGGGCTCATGTCGGCGTTGAAGTTTTTGTGAAATTGCTTCCCCAGAGTCTTCAGGCTGTATGTGCTCGACTTGCAAGCCTGATATGCACGGCTTTTATGGGGGTTATGGCTTATTACGGTTTCATTTATTTTCTGCGTTTATTCAAAACGGGGCAAGTGACGCCTGCTTTGCAATTTCCTCTTTGTTATGCCTTTTTGGCAGTGCCGGTCGGTTGTTCACTGATGTGTGCACACTTTCTGATACAGCTGTTATTGACAGAAGAGACGGAGGGCCAAAATGGGTGAGGTTTTATTAATCGCTTTGGCTGTTCTCATTGTCTTGAATGTGCCGATCGCTTTTAGTATCGGTGCAGCGGCGGCTCTGGCTATTTGGTTCAACGGTCGCATCCCGTTGTTCGTGGTCACCCAGAAGATGTTCACCGGCATGGACTCCTTTGCCTTGTTGGCGATCCCGCTTTTCATGATTGCCGGCGTTTTGATGGAGCGCGGAGGAATCTCGCATCGCCTGATCCTTCTGGCAAAGAACTGCGTCGGCAACATCTATGGCGGGTTGGGCATTGTCACGATTCTGGCAAGTATGTTCTTTTCGGCGATTTCTGGCTCAGCGCCTGCCACCGTGGTAGCCATCGGCAGTATCATGATTCCGGCCATGATCAGGGATGGTTATGACCCGAAATTTGCCGTGGCTCTAGCTGCTGCTGCCGGAACCACCGGCTTCGTGATACCACCTTCGATTCCGCTTGTCACATATGGAATCACGATGAATGCATCCATCGGCAAACTTTTTGCCGGAGGCATTGTCCCAGGCATTCTGATGGGCTTATCGATGATGTTGGTTTGCTATCTCATCTGCCGCAAAAAGGGGTACAAGTCGCGCAACTTTGAAAAGCTGCGTCCGTTGGCTGCCCTGAAAGAGGCGTCCTGGGGAATCATGATGCCCGTGATTATTTTGGGCGGCATCTACGGCGGCTTTTTCACTCCGACCGAAGCGGCGGCAGTGGCTTGCGTCTACAGTTTGTTTGTAGGACTTTTTATCTACAAGGAACTCACGTGGAAGGATGCCTTCAAGAGTTTTGGTGATGCGGCTGTGCCGGCTGCAATGGTGATGATGATCATAGGCTGTGCGGCATCCATGAGCTGGATCATGACAACCCAACAGATACCTGTGAAAATCACAACTTTTATGACCGGACTCACGGATTCGACTGCTGTGATGCTCCTGATCTTGAACATTATTTTGCTCATCACCGGGTGCTTGATGGAAGTCAATGCAGCGGTTATTTTGCTCGGTCCGATCATGTTGCCGATTCTTCTGCAATTCGGCATTGATCCGGTTCACTTTGGCGTAGTCATGATTGTCAACTTGGCAATCGGTCTGCTGACTCCGCCTATGGGCATCAATTTGTTCGTTGCCAACGGACTCAGAAAGGATGTTCCGTTCAAAGACGTGATTGTCAACTGCATGCCTTATTTGGCAATTCTGATGTTGGTTCTTTTGGCCATTACGTATTTCCCGTCAATCATTTTGAGTGCGGCCAACTTCCTTGGCTGATGCATCTATGTGAAAGGAGTCAATCATGACTGAAAGCGTAAAAGTCGCTGTGGTTCAAGCTGCACCGGTGCTTTTTAATAAAGATGCAACGATCGACAAAATTGCTGAACTGGTTCCTAAGGCCGCCGCAAAGGGCGCGCAGTTGGTCTTGTTTCCAGAGTCTTTCATTCCTTGTTACCCGCGTGGCATGAGCTTCGGAGCAAACGTTGGTAAACGAACCGAAGAAGGCCGGAAAGATTTCCGACGCTACTACGAAAATTCCATTGATGTACCCGGTCCTGACTCGGATCGTTTGGGACAAATTGCAGCGGATAGCAATGTGTATTTGGTTGTCGGTGTGATGGAGCGTGAATACGGAACGCTCTATTGCTGTGTTGTTTTCTACGGGCCTGACGGAACGCTTCTCGGCAAACATCGTAAATTGATGCCGACCGGCTCGGAACGCCTTATCTGGGGACGGGGAGACGGTAGCACGATGCCGGCGATCAAGACGCCGTTCGGCACGATGGGAGCGGTCATTTGTTGGGAAAACTACATGCCGATGCTGCGTGCAGCAATGTACGGCAAGGACGTGGCTATTTATTTGGCCCCGACGGCGGATTCCCGCGACACTTGGCAGTCGACGATTCAGCATATCGCCATTGAAGGCCGTTGCTTTGTGCTCGGATGCAATCAGTTTGTCACCAAGGATATGTACCCGAAGGATATCTTGGAGAGAGGGGAACTTGATGGCGAGCCCGATATCATGTGCCGCGGCGGCAGCGCGATTATTGATCCGCTCGGACGATATGTCTGTGAGCCGCTCTATAACAAAGAAGGCATGCTGATTGCCGAACTCGACATGGGTATTCGGGCAGAAGGTCAATATGACTTTGATGTCTGCGGTCATTACGCCCGCAACGATATCTTCACGCTGGTTGTGGATGAACGAGCCAAGACCGGCTTTGAGACGATCGAAGATTAATGCCAAACTCCCAGACTACTTGATCACTAACGGTTGAGGCAGTCTGGGAGTTTTTCTATGCCCTGCAAATTCAGCAAATCATGGTCCTCAAGTGTGTTGAGGAATACATCTTTTCAGAATCTTTGAGGGTTCCTCAATTGCGGTACCTTCTGCCGGAGCCGACCAGAACGCCTTCAATTGAGAAGTCGTCGTATTCGCCCGGGTGAATGACCGGGTAGTTGCCGGAGCTGTTTTGCGGATGCAGTTCCGGTTTGCCGTCGACGAACTCAAGCTTTTTGAGCGTAAAGTCCCCTTGCAGGTAGGCGAGAACAATGTCGCCGCGGCGCGGTTCAACGGAGCGATCGATGATGAGAATGTCACCCTCGTAGATGCCGGCGTCAATCATGGAGTCACCGCGTGCTTCGATAATGAAAGTCGCATCGCGGTTTTTCACGAAGTAGTCGTTGAGCGACAGATCGTTTTCGGCATAGTCCGCAGCAGGGGAGGGAAAGCCGCACTGAACCGTCAGGTCGATGAACTTGATGCCTTCGGATTCTTCACCGGGACGAGCGGGAGCCAGTTTCTTGAGCGCCATTGCCCGCTGCGTTGCCGCTTCAAGCAGGGGTCTCATAAAGTTTGCGCCGCCCAGTGACTTGCAGGTGTCGGCAAGCTTCTTGGTCACGCGAACCTGAAGATTGACATCGAGCAACTCATTGGTCAGACGAGGTCTTCCAACCGGTTTGTGTTCTTGGGACGAAGGCTGTTTTTTGGTTTTTTCCATGGGATTCTCGCACTTGCGATTTGTATACGAATGACGTATCCTACCTCAAAACAAGATTCGTATGCAAATGTCTACGCCTATTTTTCTCCATCTGGACGGCAATTCGTTTTACTGCAGCTGCGAGCGGCTTTTCCGTCCCGAGCTGCGTGGCAAACCTGTTGTTGTGCTCTCCAACAACGACGGTTGCATCGTGGCGCTCACCAAGGAGGCTAAGGCCGTGGGCCTCAAGCGCGGCATGCCGCTTTTTAAGGTCAAGGACATCGTTGAAGCCAACAAGGTGGCCGTATTGTCTTCCAACTACGAGCTTTACAACTCGATTTCAGGGAGGATGCAAAGAACCGTTGCCGGCATGATTCCGCGTATGGAGTCGTATTCCATCGATGAAGTGTTTGGGGATTTAACCGGGGTGGAAGACGAGGATCCGGCACGTTTGACCGCGTTGGCGCAATCCATACGGCAGCGCGTTTACAAGTGGGTCGGCATTCCGACGTGCGCAGGGATTGCTCCCACCAAGACGCTTGCCAAACTATGCGACCATTTTGCCAAGACCTATCCGGTTTTTAACGGCGTTGTCAATTGGCTGGAGCTGACGCCGGAACGTCAACGCAAAGCCATGGCGATTACGCCGATCAAGGAAATCTGGGGAATCGGCTCCAGGAACCGCGAGAGATTGGAAACCATGGGCGTGAAGACGGTGCTTGATTTTGCCCGGATGGACGCTGCACTCATTCGCAGGCGCTTCACGGTCGTACTTGAACGAACTCACAGAGAGATTCTTGGCGTCTCTTGCATTCCTTTGGAAGATCATCCGCAGCCGCGGCAACAGATTGTTCGGACACGTAGCTTTGCCGTGACGTGCAGTGACATGGACGCCATTCTTGCGGCCGTATCGGTTCACATGGCCGAAGCCGTCAATGTGTTGCGTAAGCAGGGCTGCGCCGCCAAAACGGTGGGAGTGATGTTTCATACGGATCCGTTTAAAGCCAACGGACGTTATCACGCGGTAGTCGAATACAGGCCATTGCAGCATGCGTGCGCAGACGTCATTACGCTGACTCATGCCGCACACGATCTGGTGCGAGCCTTTTTCAAGGAAGGATACGGGTACAAGAAAGCGGGTGTCATGCTTGCCGACCTGGTGCCGGCTGAACACTCTTTGGTGCCGACGACGCTTTTCGACACGGATGAGATCGAGGTTCTGAAACGCCGAGAGCGGATTCAGGCTTCGATTGAGGCACTGAACGAGAAGTTTGGCGGCAAGGTGGTGACGCTCGCAAGCGCCAAGTGTTCTGCGGAGTGGGCGATGCGGAGAGAGTATTTATCACCCTGTCCGACGACGAAATGGGATGATTTGCTCAAGGCCAACTGAATTGCGGCAGATCTGAGCGTGTCGGGAAGAGACGGTCTGCCGCTCAATGACCAGGACCACTCACCGCCTCACTGCGTGACATTGCTCGAAAAGCTCGCTTTCTGCTTTTCCAAAGCCAGAAGCATCAGGCGTTTCGCTTCATCGACCATGAAGAGCGGGATGTTGAGAAGATTGCCATTGAGGTTGAGATTCTGCATGGAAAAGCGCACGCGCAAAGGTATCTGCTCACCGTATTTGTCCATAAAGACGCGCAAACTCGGCGATTTGACATTCGTAGAGGCTTTTACTTCGATCGGAACAACAATTCCGCCGAGTGAAGCCAGAAAATCAACCTCAGCCTGAGGTTTAGCCATCGACCAGTAACATAGAGATTCCTCAAACTGCGGGCTCAGGCTTTGCAGAACAAGGTTCTCAGCCATCGATCCTTTCATTTCGCGGAAGAGCATCGGAGCATCCTGTAAGACAGATGGCTCGATACCGGAGAGTCGGGTAAAAAGTCCAATGTCGACGAAATAAACTTTGAATGCGCCGGGGTCTTCGTAAGCGGACAACGGAATGCCGGGACACGAAACGCGATGAACGCATCGAGCCATTCGGGCATCAACCAGCCATTGGAGAGCATCGCCGTATTTGCGCGCATTTGAGCGTGGTTCGACTTCGCTGAACCTGAAACGGTTGTTTTCATGAGAAAGCTGTCGGGGAAGTGACTGCCATACCCTTTGAATTTTTGGTGCGTCAATGGCACTTGCATGGCTGAAAATATCCTGTCGATAGGCTTCCATTACAGACTGCTGAATCTGCCGCGCCAGAGTCAGATCCTGCTTTTCACACCACGCGGAAACCGCTTCCGGCATCCCGCCAACTGTTTGATAGTGAAGGAGCTTCGTGCTAAGCGGCTCAAACAAATATTCCGGTAGCGGTTCAAACTCGGAAGAATTCCTCAGACAGTCGACCAGGCCGTCTTCTCCTTGGGCGAGAAGAAATTCGCTGAAATTCATTGGCTCGAGCGTCAAGAAATCGACCTTACCAACGGGGTAGGACTGGGGACGTGTAAGTTGCAAACCAAGCAGTGACCCCGCTAAAAGCACAAAGAGGTCGCTACGGAGTTCGCAAAAATATTTCAGCGCATGAATCGCTTCAGGACAAGCCTGCGCCTCGTCAAAAATGATCAGGTCTCCGAGAGCGATAGGACGCCCGCTGCGATACGCTAACGTTTCCAGAATAACCTTTGGAGACCGCGACGTTTTGAAGAGATCGCATAGAGCCGGATCCATATCAAAGTTCAGATAATGGTAATGTCCTTCAAAATGCTTTTGAGCGAACTGCGTCATCAACCAGGTTTTTCCAACCTGGCGAACGCCGCGGATGATGAGAGGCTTTCTGTGCGGTGACAGTTTCCATGCCTCAAGTTTCTCCATGGCAATACGACGCATCCTTCTTCCTCCAGAGTTTTTGTCTTCCTTAGTGTAGGGGATTTGGTGCAAAAATGCATCAAATTCCTAGAAAAAGAATGCGTGCATGCATCAAATTCCCAGGATTTTGATGCATATATGCAGGTCTCTGTCCTTGCCTGAAATTGGTTGACAGTTTTCTGCGGTGTGACTGAATAAGTAAACAGTTCTTTGGTTTTTGCCTAAAACTGTCGACAGCTTTTTTACAAAGACCTGATTTGGTTGACACCAAACAGTCTCGTCAGAGAGTCTCCTTCGATTCTATCCTTGCATCATCCTCCTTACCATGACGACGTAACGAGTCGAGGTCAACTTCGACTCAGGGGTGATCGTGTCAAGCCCAAAGCCTCGCTTAATGGAGGGGACCCGCGCAGCGGGGCGTAGGCCGTTCATCGAGGCGCAGTGGCTTGCAGCGCAGATGGATTAGGCAATGAGGCCAGAGGGTTGGGTACTCTGTCCGACGACGAAGAGGAATGATTTACTCAAGGCCGATTGAATTGCGGCAGATCTGAGCGTGTCGGGGAGCGATAGGAAAAGTGTGAAGATTATGATCTGGCAGATTGCGATCTGGCGGAACATAATCTTTAATAGTTAAATCAGGAAAATAAAATAGTTGGCGCAGGAGCAGAAGATGGGCGACACAGATTTCTTTGGCCGCGTCGGTGAACTTGAATCATTGCAGGATGCGTATGACAGCAGAATAGCCGAAATGGCAATTATTTACGGCCATCGGCGTATTGGAAAAACGGCACTTATTCAAAAATTCTGTGAAGGAAAACCCACCTTTTTCTACACAGCGAAAGCATGGAAAGATCCGTACCAATTGGATCGTTTTTCTCAGGCTGTGGGAACATTTTGCGGAAATCCGCAATTGCGCTATCTCGAATGGACTTCGGCGCTCAGGGCACTTGCGACTCAGCCGTCACCGGCTCGCAAGGTGATTGTCATTGACGAATTTCAGTACATTGCCAAGGAGCGTCCGAGCATACTCTCCGAGCTTCAGGTGCTTTGGGACGAGGAGCTGTCCCGAGAAAACATTCTGCTGGTGCTTTGTGGCAGCGCCGTGTCTTTTATCGCCAAAGAAGTTTTGGGAGAAAAGAATCCTCTTTACGGGCGAGCGAGAACCATCATGAAAGTTCGTCCGCTTCCTTTTCAGACGGTCGCCGAATTTGTGCCTTCTTACTCTGTGGATGACGTTTTTCGCGGCTACGCCGTGTTGGGCGGAATCCCTTATTTCTGGCAGGGCGTGAATCCTCAACGTTCAATGACGGAAAATCTCGCCGCCAATATTCTGAGATCCAACGGTTTTCTCAATGACGAGGCCCAATCGGCATTGAGGCAGGAATTTCGGGATCCTGCCACCTACAACGCCATTCTTCAGACGATTGCCTTCGGTTCAACTTCAAGAAACGAAATTGCGCAGAAGAGCTTGGTGGATACGCGAACGCTTTCCAAATATTTGTCCGTACTGGAAGACATGGATTTGGTCGTGAAGGAATTTCCTGTCTTCATCGGCCCGGGGGAGTTGGGGAATGCGTCTCGAGGACTCTATCGCATTGCTGATCCGTATGTGGAATTCTGGTTCCGGTTTGTAGCCAACAATCCGACTCTGATCATGACGCGGCAGGAGGCCCTTTCAGAATGGAAAGCGACCGTAGAGCCTTGTTTTGCGGATTTTGCAGCCGAATCTTTTGAACAGGTCTGTTGTCAATATCTGACACGACTTCGTTTTTCCGGGAAGCTGCCGTTTTCTGTGACGACTCTGGGTCGATGGTGGAGAAACGGCACGGAGATTGACTTGGTTGGAGCCGATCACGAAAGACGGCATTGTGTTGTGGCTGAATGCAAGTATCGCAATCAGAAAGTCGGAATAAAAGTGTTGCGTTCCCTTCAGGCCAAATGCGAACAACTGCCGGTTGCGGAGGACGCCGTTTTTCACTACTGGATTTTTTCCCGCATGGGTTTTGACGACGTATTGCTTGATATGGCTACGCGGGATCCTTATTTGCATCTGGTCAGCATGGATCAGTTGCTGGATCGAAGGCAATGCGTCGCTAGCAGAGCAGTAAGAGCAATTGATTCCTGATGAAAGATTGGGGCAGACCATGAAGCCTGCCCCAATCCTAAAAGAGCGATGAAATAGAACGAGCCGTTATTTATTCAAACCCAAAGCAGTCTTAGCTGCAATACGTCCGAACGTCAACACATCGGCAGTAGCATTGCCGCCCAAGCGGTTGCTGCCGTGAACGCCGCCAGTTACTTCACCGGCTGCATACAAGCCTTTGATCACGTTGCCCTTCTTATCGAGCACCTGTGCCTTCGGATTGATATATAAACCGCCCATTGTATGGTGGATAGACGGTGCGCGAGGTGTTGCATAGAACGGAGCCTTTTCGATCTTGCGGTCGAAGAGCTTGCGGCCGAACTTCGGATCGTTCTTCGCTTCAACCATCTTGTTGAACTCTTCAACGGTAGCCTTCAGATTTTCCGGCGGCATGCCAAGCTGCTTGGCCAGACCTTCCAGCGTGTCGTCCTTGTAGATGCGACCGAGCTTAACAAGCGTTTCGACGTTTTCTGCAAACGAGTTGTATTCCTGGACAATGCTCGAGTCATTGATGTCGTAGCACATGGCACCGGGCTGTTTCTTAATGGCAGCAACAAACTCGTCACGGCGAGCGTCTTCCTTCACGAAGCGCAAGCCGTTCTTATTCACGTCAATCACGTCGTCAAGACCGGACATCTTGCGGGCACGTCCCTGCAAGGCACCGGAACCCGGCGTTGCTAGCGGGTAAACCTGAACGTAATTCATGCCGGTGAGATCGGCACCGATCTTCGTGGCCATGACAATGCCGTCGCCAGTGGCACCCGGCTGGTTTGTTGAAACCATGTCAGGCGTCAAGACGGGCGAAGATTTTTGGCGCATTTCCTTGTTCTGACTGTAACCGCCGGTGGCGAGAATCACGCCGTACTTGCTCTTGAACTCGTAGGAATTACCCACCTTGTCGCTGGCTTTGACGCCCACGACTTCACCATCGCGGTAAATGAGTTCCTGGGCACGCATACCGGTGATGATCTTGACGCCTTCCTTATTAGCGGCCTTGAGCAACGGTTCAATGAGTCCGGTCCCGGCGGGCGCGTCAACTTGGTGTGTACGCTGCCAAAGAGCACCGGCACCTTGACTGACTCGATCCATCACAGGCGTACCGTGCTTTTGCATCCAGTGGAGGGTTTCAAGCACATTTTCGGCATAGGTACGAATCAGGGGAATATGTCCTACCTTGTCGCCGCCGTTGTAGGTCTGCAAGGCATGCCATTCGGGGCAGTCAAAAAGCGTCTTGCTGCCGCTCTTCAAATACGCTTCGTACTTGGCCTTAACGTCGGCCATCAGTTTGGCGTGATCCGCGTTGGCAGGTTTTTCGTTGATGGCCTTAACGACGGCATCCTTGAGGGTGTCCGTCATCGGAAGCAGTTTTTGACGTTCCGGATCAGCGGCATTGAAAGCGCTGGCGCAGCGAAGCGTATTGCCGCCGATCACAGGCATCTTTTCCAGCACAACGATGTTGTATTTGCCTGCTTCGGCCGCAGTCACCGCAGCTGACAGACCTGCACCACCGGAACCGACGATGACAAGGTCATAACTTTCGGTCTTCGTACCGTTGAACTTCTTGATCTTGACGGGGACGGGGGTCTGCAGCGCAGCCAGATTGACGCCGGTTTTTTCCAATGCGGCAATAACAGCCTGTTTGAATGCTCCGCTCGTGACCGTCGCGCCGGAAACAGCATCCACATTGACGGTCTGATAATCAAGGATGTCTTTGGTCATTGTGCGAATGGCCATGCCACCCATCAGATCGGTTTCTGTGTGGCCGGGAACCTTGATGTCGGTGATTTTGTCTTTGCTCACCGTGACTTCGACATTGAGGTAGCCGTTGTTGCCATAGACCTGAGCTTTGTACGTACCCGGCTTAAATTGAGCTTTGCCGACCTTCTTACCCTGAGAGGCATCCAGAGCCTGATTGACAGCCATCAGAATTCCCTTGGAAGAGACGCTGGCACCGGTGACGGCATCCACCTTGGTTGAGTTGGCCTTTACGATCTTTGCCGGCAACGCTTCAATTGCTTTGGTGCCGACTCCGGGCGTTTCGTTGTGTTTCACAACTTCGACTGCCGTAATCTTGCCGCTGTCGATTGCGACCTTGACAGTCATCGGGCCGTTATGTCCCGGAACCGTCTGAGTGTAGGTCGCTGCAGACGCGCTGATGGCACAAAAAGCCATTGTTGCGGGAAGAACTATCTTTTTCAATGTAAAGCTCATCTTTTCCTCTCCTCAGTGACGGACTTGATTGGGCTTATTCAGCCTTCAGCGGGATATGCTACTCCCGCTGACATGCAGTGGCTATAGAGGATTAGCTCCATGGTTTACGTGAATGAGGAAGAAAAAGGAAACGAGGCACCAAAGTGGTTTTATAACTTTGAACCGTTTTTTGAATCCGGAAACGGGAATTGATTTGTTGAGGCGATACGACTTCCAGCTCAAAAAAAGCTACAAGCCGAAGCTTGTATCCTTGTTGATTTTGCGGCTGAATCAGAAACTTACTTAGCCGCGAGCGGATTTAAACTTCAATTGAAGTGCTGAACGAGAAATTCAGAGGAAAGGTGGTGACGCTGGCAAGAGCCAAGAGTTCTGAGGAGTGGGCGATGCTGCGCGATTATCTTTCACCGTGTCCGACAACGAAGTGGTAAGACCTGTCAAGGTTAATTAATCTCAAAAAGAAACCGCTTGAGCTCGACGTAGATAGCAGAACGCTTGCGGTTTCATGGGCTATTGATCAGCGTAGGTGGCTTAACGCTTTTGAGCTGAAGGAACTAAGACCGAAGGAACTTTGGTTGAGGGGACTTCGGTCATGGGAACCTGCTGTACAGGCTGATTGGCTGCAGCAGCCGAAGGCGATTCACAGACAAAGTCAATGGTGGCTGTGGCGCTCTTGTCATCGTTGCCGTCATTGAAGCGAGACTTGAGCAAACGGAACTTGAGATCCTTGTCCGCACAGAATTCCTGAGCCTGTTTGATCAGCTCAACGCGAACAATGCCGCCGTTGTCGGTGGAGTCGCTCGAGGCGCTGATGGGGTAGGTGTTGTTTCCAAGCTCGACGAAATCTGTGTACTCGGGACTGCTCGCGCAGCCTGCGAGAAGTAGGGCTGAGGAAAAGGCGACGGTCAGATTGAGACGAGGGTTGAGCATGAGTGACCTTTCGAAAAAGTACTACCTGATTCGATTGTAGCGGGATAGGATAGGGCAGGAGAGTGTGAAAATTGGAACGAAAAATTTCAATCCGTTTTTTTAGTAAATATTTTTAATGATAAAGCTTTGCAAGCAATACGGTTGCTTTCTGAGCTATGAGATCTGATGATTTATGATGAAGATGGTTGTGATGACTTAGTAATGTTTTATTGTGGCTTAGCTTAAAACAATGGTATTCCGATAATTGTAATCGTCAATGTTTAATTTTGTTTCTTTTAGTTGACGAATTTTCTCTTGGCTAAATCCTTCAACATTGATTAGATAAATTAACAGTTTAACCCACTCTAAAGAGTACACGTAATCTTTGTGAGGGTCATCGTAAATGCAGAATTTTTCGTTGGTTTTATTGGGCCAGGAGTGAGGGCCTGAGGGTCTTATGTCAAATGCTTTCCATAGCAGAGAATGGTCGTATATGGTCAATCCTGCCATTGTATGTTGATTGACAAGGTCTATAACTTGCTTGGGTTTAAGCATGTCAGCATTGGCTGTTTTTATTTTGACGACTTTGTCCTTAATGATGGTGAGTAACTTGTCATATTTGTCGCTGTCGGATGGTGACCATTTTACAAATTCGATCGGCAAAGCTCCTCTGTCGTTGTTGCTGACTTTTGGAACTAAGAATAGCTTTATGCTGAATTCTGAACTATCAAAAATTGGTTGGGGTAATTTAGAACGATATGTTTTAATGTATTCTTTTATATTGAAAATCTGCTTGCTAGCAAGTGATCTTTGAGAAATAAATTGCTGAGGTGTTCTCAGTTGTGAAAATTGTAACGAATATGCAAGGCTAGCGTTCAATGAATAGTTTGTGCCAAATAGGTTAAGAAGTAATTTCTCATAGTTGTATAGTAAGGATTGGCATTCTCCGAAAAGGTTAATATCAAGGTCAGAAGAATCGTAGTGTCTGTGCTCGATCTTATTTCTTATCCCAATAAAGAATTGGATGTTTGCCATAACGGCTTGGGATAGGGTATGGTGATTCCCTTTTTGTTTATTGAATTGCTTGATGCATTCAGATAATTCCCATGCTCTTTTCTCTCCATTAACGATTCTGAATCGTTTGTTATCATTCTTATAGAAGTATTTTTCACCAATTGTTGCTTGGAAAAAGGCATGGAATAATTTTGTCCAGGCGATTATCATTAATACAATAAATGTTTCGGTGCGAAATCTAGCATTGGGTTTGTTGTAAATTTCAACAGCAGAAATTGCAGAATTGATAGAAGCATCCAAAATGAATTTGGATTTTCCTTTTCTTAAATTAATCATGATATTTGCACTGATTGGTTTGATGTCTTTTTTGTTTTAGTATATCTAGAACTTTACTTTTTTGATTCGTTGTGCTGAGAAAAAGTAAATCACATGCACGACTAGAGGCAACATAAAACAGAGATTTCTCAAGGCGCCCGTCCACAGAATTCCTGAGCTTGCTTGATCAGCTCCACACGGACGATGTCGCCGTTGTCGGTGGAGTCGCTCGAGGCGCTGATCGTGTGGGTGTTGTTTCCGATCTCGACGAAACCGGTGCGTTCAGGCGAACCGGCACAGCCGGCGAGAAGCAACGCCGAAGAAAGGGTGATGGCCAGATGGAGACGTTGATTGAGCATGAGCTACCTCGCGTGAAAAACACTTTCTGATTTAATTGTGGCGGGATAGGAGATCATGTCTTGTTGGTCTTGTGTCTCAACGTTTGCCTGGACACTGTCCAATAACTTGATGATCTGAACGAGTTTCCGGGCCTCAACGCGGCGGATACAACGAGGAGCCATCCACATTGTGCGAGTGTTGGTGCTTTTCATAGGAACCGCAGGGAAGATATCTAATTCCTTAGTCATTGAAATGAACGGTAAGTTTGAAAACGTTCTGCAAGAAAGTCTTGATTTGGTCGGACGCGTAACTTGCTAAAGTCAATTCTTGTGCAATTAATTTCTGCAAGATGGCAGAGCATTGGTTCATTACCGCCTTTTTTGGATAAAAGTGCCTTGGATACAAATACCTTGCCATCCGAGTCGATACCCAAAAGATTGTCATCATAGGCAACATGCAGGAAGGGATTGAGAGCCAGGCCGTTGGACAGTTTTAATCGTTCACTAGGATGATCGGACCAAGGGAGAATATGGGCGGCTTCTACAAGACTCTGGATACAACATCCCGTGACAGCACAGGCTCCGTTAAAGTTGGCTAAAACGGCGTGTCGGAATATGCTCTGTGTACGGCGCTGAACGCGTATAACCTGAATTGCATCTGGTAGATCAGGCCTAACCAAAAGGTCACTCATAGGTTTATTAGAGAGTGGAGCAGTGGGTGAAGAGGCCACATTGCCCTGAGGGAAAAGCCAATCGGCAAGCGAAAGGTCTAGAGTGGGCAATTTGCTTGCGATAGAGACCGCATCATCCATGAGAGAGGGCAACAATAGTTCATAGCCATCAAAATAATGATTCCAGACGAGAGAATCATTTTTAGCCGGATGATCGAACCCTTTTCCCTTGGCTTTATTGTCCAATGAGGCAAAGTTGCCGAGTTTATAGCTCACAGCTCCAGGTCGACGACCTATCAGCTTGGCTAGCGCAATGATCTGAGGATTTCTCGGAGAGATTTGTGAATATGCTGTTACCGCATACAAACTGAGGGCGAGAGTGTTTTCCTCGATTGACCAATTGGGTGAGCGTTTTCCCATAGTTTAACTCGAGTATCAAAGAGTTACTGTAGTATTGGCAGACGAATATCTAACAAATAAAACTCTAACCAGTTATTGCTTTCGCGAATGCGACTGAAATCAATTGAGGTCGGTGCTAGAGGGTTTAATGTTGGATGTACAATCAAGCAAGGTATATTAGGTTTTGTATCTTGTTTCGGCATTCCCCATTCGTTCAACTTATCGAATACAGGCCTAAACCTAGCATAACCAGAGAGTTGCCGTGCATCATCGCGATCAATAGTCCCAGAATCGTTGTCATAACGAAGCTTATATTTAGCGTCAACGATGGCATAGGGACTTTTAATAACTGTCTCCTTGAATGCGTTTACATTGCAGAGGTAATCCAGTTCTTGTCTTCCGACTTGAAGATGGTAAGTCAGTTGATCTCCGGGTTGTTTTGTTGCAAGAAGTTTTGCATATACGTATAGTTCGAAAAGCTTTGGCATATACAGCCAGTGAGGAAGAACTGTGGCTTGGTTTTGAGTACGGGCAAAACTAATAGAATCCATAGAAAAGATATTCCTCGTCATTTCGATAGCTGTGGAGTAATCTTTGAATACAGGATTTGTTTTAACAAATCTTGGTCGAGTTGACTCGTCTGTATCTGAAACTTCCTCGAACCCTTTTAGCACATAGCGGAATTGTTGACGTAAAGCATTACTTTTAAGGCCAGATGGTAGCTTACCCATCGTTACTCCTGCTGCGTTTAATCCAGCTTTAAGATATCGATTTTCATCTGTGTCTTGGGTAAAAATAACCGGTTCACAGGCGATGCGATCAGCAAGATGAGCAGAAGGTTTCGAAAAAGTTTTACTCCATAGTATTCGACCACGTAGCTTTCGCTTATAAATTTCCTCGTGAGCGACGTATTGCCGACGAAGACCTTTTTGAACAAGACGTTTTAGAAGAGAAAGATATTGAGCAATGAGAAACTGATACGCTCCTATAGTGTCGCCACCTTTCTCTATTGGTGAAGAGTCGGAAGGGAAAGTAATAAGTCCATCATAATGCCCTGATTCAAGATTAGCTGAAACTACCTCATTCAACATGCCAAGTACATCGACTTCTAAAAAAGACTCAGTGTCATGGTTGCTTATACTCTTTTGGTCAATTTTTGGACGAACTCGTACAGCAAGTTTGCCAGGAATAATCCAATCAATGCCAACAAAAAAATGTGATGTGAACTTAAGCACAAAGTTCACACCTCCGCTTTTATGAACAACAATTGCAGCTGGTTGTTCATTTCCAAGTGGATGGAAACGACGTAGTTCGCCATTTGGATAAGTTGCTATTAATTCGGCAATGCTTTCAGCTTCTGTTGAGTTGCCAGCCGAGGAAAGTTGATCAACAAAATCTGATCGACTCAACTTAATTTGGTTGTGCTCGAATAATTCAAGAATTTTCATTGCTAAAGAGTTTTTCTTCGATTTTTTGCAATTCTTCAATAGCCTCAGGCTTTAACACCCCATCGCGAATGTATTCCTCTAAAAGTGGACGTATCTCATATCGCCACCTGTAACATTTATCGCAATTATCTGTAGTTATAAAATAACTGTGCCCGGGCCAGACATCCTCTGGATAATAGGCTTCAGATAGGTATTTATCATTGCGATTTATTTGTTCGTAATTGTTTTTGGGAATCGTTTCGACAAAAAGAGAACTGACGCGTTCGAAGAGCTTTTTTTCAAAGGTGAATTTATTTTTGCCGTTAGGTTTATGAGATTCAAAATCGATAACGTGTGGAAGAACTCTCACAAAAGAGAAGCGGCGCCTTAGGGCATAGTCGATTCCGCCTATACTGCGATCAGCAGTATTCATGGTGCCGATTATATACAGGTTAGAAGGGACCGTAAAAGGTTTTCTGCTATAAGGTAATGTTATAGATATTTCACCTCGTTTATCCGCTTCAATTAAAGTTATTAATTCTCCGAATATCTTAGATATATTACCTCTGTTTATTTCATCAATAACAACAACAACAGGTTTAGTGCCGGATGGAGCAATAAGATTTCGATCAGAAAGAATTGTTTTAAGTTGAGATACTGAAATCTTTTCTGTAATATCGCAAAATGGTTTGCGTTTAATACGACCAGGGTGGTAATATTCAGTTGATATGCTATAGTTAATTACTTGTTCTCCGTTATCCGTTGTTGTTGTTTCGTGCAGGAAAAACCATTGGACATCGCGTGTTAGAAGAAATAGCCCTTGAGCTTCATTAACAGGAATGACATTGACGTCATCTTTAAGTACTTGTCCAATGGCGTTGATACGATTTGGTCCGCAGAGTGATACGACTAAGTGTCCTTTTCTTGGGTTACGGAAAAATAACGAAACAGTTTTAATGTCAGCGTCTTCATCATCGTTGGGCTTATTTTTTTGATTTACCCATTCTATAACATCTTTCTTAGTTTTTAAGTCTAATTTTGAATCTGCAAGATTAAGTAATAGTCGAATTGTGCCTATAGCCGAATCATCGCTATCGCTTTTCTTATTGAAACTTTCTTTTTGAGTTTCTTCATCAACACTATAAATCCATGCCCCAGTCTCGGCATCGGTATCTAGGTATTTCATAGATCGAGACCGGTATTTTTTATTATCACTTTGGTCAAGTGCGGCAGCACATGCAGTGAGAAAAATTCCATTACGCCGTTCAAATTCTCGTTTATTTGAGTCGGGATTTTTTGGTTCTTCATTATCTGTTGGTTCAACTGGCTTATATCCTTCTACAAAATCTTCATAATCAAGAGAGGGATGAAAGGTGGTGAAGAAGACTCGTTTGTTAACTACAAGTTCCTTATATTTTTCAACGACGTTGGCTCTGGAAGTGTCATTACCCAACGTGCCACATAGTCGTGTGACGATCTCAGGTATTCCATAGGTCTTGCCACAACCCGGAGCTCCTTGAAGTACAACGCTTTTTCGTACACGAAGAACCTTCAATGCTTCTGCCAGATCAGGTTCTCGGTATTCAAGGTCAAAATCTGCCCAGATTGGCAAGGTAGTTAAAAAATACTCATAAATAATTTTTTTCCAATAGATAAGAGGTATGCTTTTTTTTATTTAAAGCCGCAAGAGGATTATTGCTGGATTGTATGGAAAAATGCTTAACAATACGATTAGCGTCTTGATTGCTACAAACAGGAATTAAATACGGCGCATTCCTTGGTTGATAAAGGATGGCAATCCGATAAATTCGAAAATCCTTTGTCTTTTTTAATTTTGATTGTTTTAGGTCGTCTTCCGAAGCAGATCTCGCAGTTTCCAAAATTAATTCTTGAATATTAGGATTTTGGATTAGAGAGATGGCCAGGCTATCTTTGTCTTGCTCGGTAGTAAGCCCAAATTGTAAAACGGTAAGATCTACATCTTTGAGAAATTTTTCGATGTTTGAAGGGATTGCAATCTTCTCCTGAAGATTGTTTAGGGGCCAGTCAGTTAGAAAACGAGACCATTGCTGGTCTATATGCTCGTTCCATTTATCATCACTCGTACAGGTATTTAACAAGTCAGCTGTCAATTGCGAAGGGACTGAGATCATATTGAAAACCTAAAAAAGTGGTTCGAGATAAGCCTGGTAAAAATTGTTCCTATCCGACTTAGAGCAACGTTGAGACTGAGAAGTCAAGCTGTCGGAGGAGACTTGAAGTTACTTCATATACTTACATTCCTTGTTTTTTCGGCAAAAGTTAAGCTTGATGTTCTTTTAGGACATTCTAAGACTTGTCGGAACACTTCGTTAACCACGATATCACCCAATGGGCACCATAGCAATGAGTATCGAGCACAAGTATCAATTCACTCTCCTTGACGTTTTCACCCGTAGCCTTCCTACTGGGGGCCTGCCAGTTGTCATACCTCCACACCAGCGGCCGTATTGCTGGTCGATCAGCGAAATGTGTTAACTTTCCGACGACCTCGACAATTTCTGTTTTAAGCCCAGTAAGACCGCAAACGGTGAAGCGCCTAGCGCTGACGACGGTGATGTTGATGATGGTTACTACGACAAAAGCGCAGATTACTACTACGGCACGATTTGCTTTCATGTTCACCACGATAAGTTGGAACTCATCGACGGCCAACAACGGCTGACGAGATTTCTTATTCTGATCACCGCACGCCTAGACGTTACGAAAGAGATTGAGGAAGTCGCAGAGAGCCGTCATGAGCTGATAAAAATGCTTTGTGACAGTTCAGGCACTGAAGAATGGGTTGATAAACAATGCCCCCTCTCAGTACGAGTTTCATCAGCCTCAAACTAGGTCGCATGTGGCCCTTATCTATCGAAATCAATATGCCCACTGCTTGAGTTTTAAGCAACTCATCAAGGACGCAACACAAAGCGTCAGCTCAGAAGACATTGAAAAGCATAAAGTACCTGAATATGCGATTAGATTCTTCACACATGAGTTTAAGCGCTTGATATGCTTTCTTACCAATGGCGTTTATGCAGTATGGTTCATCAAAAACAGCTACGATGCCGAGCTCTTTTTCCAATGCGAGGACAACTGCGGCAAAGGAATGGAACTCGTAGACATGCTCAAGGCCTATCACCTTCGTATTGCGCTTGCTGCTGAGAAATCAGATAAGGCAGTTACGCCTCAGACGATCAAAGATATCTGGAAGACACTGACAGAAAGCCAAGAACGATACGAGCGTTTCAGAAAAACTGTCATTGGTTTGCTTCTGATTCGCTTGGGCGTGGCCTATTGGGATCACTGGGACAAATCAAACGTCTAAAAGCTCTAGGGTATACACGGCACCTAGAAGGGAAATCATGTTGTCGATGAGAAACTGAAGTTGACAGGTGTAGGGCACGAATCTGCGGGAGGCACTTTCCTGCCCGATCTCCTGTCGCTTGTAACACCCAGGTTACCGTTTTTCCAGAAGCTGGCGTATTACCAGCGCATCGTTGAAGCGCTTTACAGTTCAAGTTGGTTTAGCGAACATACCGAGGCGATTCGAGCGCGGATGCGAAGCCATTCCGTAAAATGTTCTGCGACATTGTGCTCAATAAAAACTGGTATTTCGATGACAGTCGTGCGATTGCCATACAGGCGGCAGTCTCCTGGTTTGATAGTTTTGCGTCCGTTCGCCCGAATCTTGAGGCCCCGTTTGAGGAGGATGTTAACGGTCTTATCGAAAGCTACAACAGGTACATGGACTTTCTTGTCTACGGTCCGTCGTATATCCGCCTTTTCAAACGGCTGAGGGTGAAATTGACGGTCAAGCCTAACAATTCAAGAAAGACATCCTTGTTTTCAGAATGTTGAAAACTGGTCGGCAGGTTGCTTTTTTCAAGCTGGGAAGCCCCACGGAGAATTTAATCGCGATACCGTATCGCACCAATAGTCCTGCCGAGTGCCGCCGCGAACTCGAACGGTTGACAAGTCCCGATATGGTGAATTGGGTGATGGTGGGTGACCGACAGCAGACCTACCGCGACAGCGTCGAAGCTGAAAGCTTCGTTATTGTGCAGGACAACAAGGAGCAGAAAGACTCCTCGTTGAATTTTTTGTAGTACCTTCACAGATACCGATTGAGCTACAGGAAGTCCGCCTCGCACAAAGAAGATTCTCGGTCAGTACAGTGACCCTCTAACGCGAAAAGTACCAAAACACTTGATCCTGCCCAACCTCAACGGACAGGCATCCCGATGATCCGCCCTGGTACAGGCGTGGGCAGATGATCGTCGCGGTCCTTTTGTTCATGAAGATAGGCTTCAAGAACGTCGACTTCCAGTGGGCCGGTTGCCAGAATCCTGGCGTGTTGCCCGAGCATCGAAAAATGGTCGCCCCCGCCGAGAAGGTAGGAGATCGTGACGATGCGATAGACGTTCTCGGGCAGAATCGACTCCCAGGTTCCTTCTTTCGTGCGTATCTCAGCGGACACGATGCGTTGTCCCACGGGGGCAACAGGATTCAGTCGATAGCGGAGCCCTGCGGTCTGCAGGAGCCTCGGGCCGATTACGTCGGGTTCCGAGACGCCGTGTTCGAGAGCTTCCCGAAGCACCGCGCCCGAGACGTCGGCCAATTGAATACGGTTCCCGAACGGATGAATATCGAGAAGATCGGCGTAGGTGACGGGACCGATCGGCATGGCGGCTCGAATGGCACCGCCGTTCAAGATTGCTGCTACCGCACCTCGTGGACGGCCCCATGCGAGAAACGCGTCGGCGTTTGCCATTCCCGAGAGGCAGTCGCCTTCTCGACAAGGATCGAGTCCGTCGGGAAGCGTCGACGTGTTGACGCCTACGAAACGCTCCTGATCGGCGCGAATGGCTTCAAGCGATCTTTCAACGAATTCATGCATCGCTTTGTCTCGACGAAGACTTGGTACGAGTTCTTCGAGGTCGCCCTTAAACTGCACGATTCGACCCGCATCGTCAAAAGAAACAGAGAGCCTTCCGAGATAGCGCGTTGAACGACCCGCTTGCACCACGAGCGTCTGTGAACCGTCGTCATGCGGAATTACGGTCGGGTAGGGGCCTTCCGAATGCGGGTGATTTCCGAGAACGCTGTGGGTGTGGCCTCCGACGATCACGTCGATGGCAGGCACGGCGCGGGCAAGCGCCTGATCGGCCTCGTAGCCCACATGCGTCACTGCGATGATGTGCGTTACGCCAGATTTTTCAAGTTCCGCTGCGGCACGTCGAAGCGCCGTTGCACGATCGGCAAAATTCGTTTCGGGGCAGGCTTCGGAAATGTCTTTGCCTTCGTCGTTGGCCAGACCGATGATGCCGACCTTGACGCCGTTAAAGTCCGTTACGACGGTTGAAGGAAGCGGTGCGGTTGAGAGCGGGCAGGCGGGATTTTTTTCAAGATTCGCGGCGAGAACCGTAAAGGGAAGGGCCTTCCCATACTGGGCAAGCGTTTCGCATCCTAAGTCGAACTCGTGGTTGCCGAGTGTCACCGCGTCCCAGGGCATGCGTCGCATGGCTTCCCGCGCCCAAGGCATGCCGCCCGTTCTGAAAAAATGAGTCCCCTGCCAGAAGTCGCCGGCATCGAGCGCCAGCACAGCTTTGCCTTGGACCTTCGCTTTTGCTTTCTCGTCGGCTACGATCGCCGTCACTCGGGCGAGGCCGCCGACGGCATCGGTGTCATCGTAGACGGGGCCGCGGTCGTGAACGCCGGCCGCCGCCGAATGGACGTCGTTGACGTGCAGGATCGTCAGATCCCAGGCGAATGAGGCCGGGGAGACGAAAGATCCGACGAGCGCACAGGTAGCGGCAACGAAAGCGCGTCGTAGTGAATGAAGTGGAACGTAGGCAAGCGACATGGCGTTTCCGAAACAAGGTGCGAGCATTCTACTTCCCGGGACATCATGACGGCCTTGCAGAGTTGGTGAGAGGAGAATGGAGTCGATCCGTCGCGAGCTCGTGGCAAGTCTTTGATCCGTAACAGAGACCGGTTTGTTCCATAGTGATTCATGCAGAGCAGGCTCTGTAAGGAAAAGCTCACACTTGTCAGTAAACCGGGCGATTGCTCAGTCTTACGTGATAATTGATGCAAGAAACTCAAGCATTCTTTGATTAACTTGCATCATCCAACATCACTCACTACAAAATCCACCGTTTCGGATTCCCCATCCCTGCAGCCTTCAAGTTCGACTCGACAGCCAAACGTTCGACAAAATCCTCGACTCCCGAAAGTTTCCTGAACGCCGCCTGACGGCCCACAGCCGCAAAGTCTCCGGGCGTCAGATTCCCAAAGTCGGCCACACGGTCAAGCGCTTCGACGCCATCAGTCAAACCAAGCTTGCCCGCATAAGCCTTGGCCATCGCCACGGCCTGTTCGGGGCGCAGGTAGTCAAACTTCGTCTTCAGATCAAAACGCCGCAGGCAAGCCGGATCCAGGTCGTCCTTCAGATTCGTGGTTGCGATGAAGTAACCGCTGTAGCGTTCCATCTGAGCCAGCATTTCGTTGACGGCCGTGACTTCCCAGCTGTACCGAGTCGCCTGGCGATCACGAAGGAACGAATCCACCTCATCAAGCAAAAGCAAAGCACCGTCGCGCTGCGCCATCTCAAAGGCGTCGGCAATGAGCTTCTCCGTTACGCCCACGTAGCAGCTCGTGAGTTCTGCACCGGTTTTGCGCATCAGCGGAATGCCAAGTTCCCGAGCGACGTACGCCGCATAAGCCGACTTTCCCGTACCCGGAGGCCCGTAGATGCAAAGACGCCCGCAGCGTGCAGCACGCAGCCCTTCGAGCAGATTTTCGAGATCCAACTCAGAATTGCCAAACTGAGGCTCGTAGAGCTCCGGCAGCATCGTATTGTTGTCAACGACGCGTCCCATGTGCTGCGCCTTGAGCATCTGGTCTGCCATCTCGATGATCTCGTCCTCAGAAAGAGACTCGGACGTTTTGCCGGTTTCACGAACGATGTCCGAAATCGATCGAATCACGGCGCTCGACAAGTTTTCCGTCAAGGCAAGCCTCTCCGTCGTGCCCTTCGAGAGTCGGTGATCAAACGCCTTGTCGATCATCTCGCGCCGGTAGGCAAGCCCCGGTGACTTCACCTCAATCACCATATTGAAGCGCCGCAGCATGGCCGGATCGATGTGGTGAATCGAATTGGCGGTCCAAAGCGTGACAACCGGATTTTCTTCCAGAAGGCGGTTGATTTCTCCCTTGTTGGTACGGCCGCTGAAAAAGAACGATCCCAAGTCATTGAAGACGTCTTCGGCTTCGTCGATCACCAGAAGATTGGTATTGGTTTGCGAAAGGACGTTGCCCGCAGCCTTCCAGAACTTCAGTCGCGAGGTACGCTCCTCCTTCTTTCGCGTTTCCTTTTCGGCGAACTGCACTTCGTAACCGGTGAGCCCCAGTTCCTTGGCAATGACACGCGTCAGTTCCGTTTTGCCGCTGCCCGGAGGTCCGTAAAAGAGAATGTTGACGCCTTTGCGTTCACCGGCTACGGCAGACTTGAGGTAGGGAAGAAGCACGCGGCTTACGATCGGCAGATGCGGAAAGTGTTCGACGCTCAAGGCCGGTTCGGGTGCCGGCAAAAACGACTCCTGCAGCAATTTGGACAAGGATAGTTTCACGCTTAAGGTTGAAGGAGACAGCACGGCACCCGGAACAATCTGCTCGCAAAATTCGTCGCCCGATTCACCGTAATCCAGAAGACCGATGGAAACAAGCTTTCCTTCGGCGGCAAGGGCCTTTTTGACATCTTCGCGATCAGCGTTCAGAGCCAGAGAGAGCGTATCGATGACGAGTGTCATGCCTTGCTCTCCGTAGTCGAACAGATCGCACAGCAGTCGGTTGACGAGCTTCACGTCATGCGCACAGTAGACGAAGGCGAGAATGCGGGTTTCCAGATTCGAGAGCTTGAAGTTTTCCTGAAGCAGACGAAGGTTGGCGGCAAAGGCTTCAGGCAAAGCGGAGAGTTCGTCGGAGCAGGCCGATTCCAAATACCGCAGTTCACGGCTCAAGGCACGCGGCATGCCGTTTTCCAACAACTTGGCGGTAAACGGATGGCCGAGAAAAGGGCGGCAGTATGCGCCGATGGTCTCCGGATGACGCGGCTGCACCGTCAGGAAAGGCATCAATCCGTCGATAAAGTTGTATTGAGGCCAGACTTCTTCGATCAAATATCGGATGCGCTTTTCAGGAGCAATGACAGCATCCTCATCGAGTTCCATCTCCACGTCTGTAACCGCTTTGATGTCTTTGACGGCGCCGGTGCTCAAGAACTTCTCATTGTTGAGAATCAATGCTCCCAGATGCAGGTGACGACGAAGTTTGAGTCCCCAGAAGAACTTCGGCAAGGCGTCGTGGGAGTACATGTCGTTGCGGGCTACTTTTGCCCACAAGTCGCCATTGCACAGCAATCGCAGCATCCAAAGGTTGATAACGGAGTGCCCGATGTTGGAATTGTTCAGGTTCAAAGACGTGGCGCGATCAGACATACTGCACTTTCTCATTATTTATTTCGTGAAATTCGACAAGTGCAGAATAGGTCTCGGTGCGTCAACGATTGACGCATGGAGCGTTCGTTGATCAATTGATGTGCGATTGTTTTCCCTGATCGCAGCTTTCGTTGCAATGCGACGCAGTCTGTCGCATCCTCTCTTACGATCTCCGTCAACGAAATGTTTGAACACCGTCAGCTCATGCGAGCGAACGGTTATGAGAAGAGAGGAGCCGGCATAGCCGGGAAAGAGAAAATGCCTTGGTTTACCAATGTCGATGACCTGATGAAGGCGCTGAACACCAAATACGAGCCTGTGATGCATATCGTCGAAGGCGAGAACCTCAAAGTTGAGGACTTTCGCAATCAAAAGTTTCGTGTGCACGGCGTCACGCTCAAAGTGGATGACATCCGAGCTGAATACCCGATCTTTGTTGAAAACGGAAAGGCGCGGACGGATTTCTTTCTCAAGCTCTACGGCGATTGCGACGATGACCACCATGAGGTACTTATCCATTTCCCGCACGAGAAACAACAGCGGGCGCTCGACTTCTACGCAGCGGTCGATTGTTTCCGAGACATTGAGGTTCACGAACTATGGGACAGCGACGAGGACGACGACCACGATGACTATTGGGGATTTGTGAAGACATTCAACGCCGATAAGTGCGTCAATCCGTTTTCGCTTCTTAACGCGGTGTGTCACTGCTCCGACGGCATTCAGGATTTGCTCAAGTGCCGAGTAACGTCGGAGGCCAGGCTCATTGAGTGCTCGATTCGTGATTTCGTGATCTGCACGGACTTCCTGGTCGACAAAGCACTGGCGATCATGCAGGAATACTGTCGAGAACAATGCTCCCCTGATGGCTTTGACATCTTCTCGACACCGATTGGCGAAGGCCGCTACAAAAAGGACTATTGGAGGAGCTACGTCTTTTGTGACGAAGCAAACGACACCTTGCGAGGAGCATTTCAAGTCACACTGAGGGGAGGACAACGCGGCTGGCTGATTGGCAACAACGAGCAGGAATTGCAGGCCATCGCCGAGCGTTATCCGGTATTGGCAGGACTTGTTCACTCCAAGATCAGCAATGCACGTTCCAAGGCTACGACCAATGTTCCTTTTGATAGGTCCGCTGCCTGGCAGATGAGACAACTTCTCGGTTGTCTTGCCCGCGTTGCCGAAACACCGGTCGTACCGTCTGACAGACAGGCTGCGGCTGACTTCATGACCTGGGGGCTGAAGCAAGCAGATCGGCTGGGCAATCAAGCCTTGGCGTTTTTCAAGGAATATTTGAAGCCTGGCCAATCCAACATAGCCTCGTGAGGTTACCCGCAAAACGAACTTTGGCTGCCAAACGATCGGCAGCAAGGAGTCAAGAAATGGGATTTTTCCCGCGTGAATTCATGCTTCGCAAAGTCAGACATCACAATTTCTATGAACTTGCCGACAAGCTCGAGTCGGTGTCTTTGCTTGCACTGTTCGGCGGCCGCAGAAAAGAGGGAGAACTGTCTCTGGATACACTCGAGGACTTCTTCATCTGCCCGCTCAAGACCGAAAAGGCCGGCAGTCTGATGTCACGAGTGCAAAACAAGAACGCGGCCTCAATCGTGGTCAAAGAGGCATCCGCATTCTTTGATCGCCTGGCTCGACACCCCGACGTCTGGATGCGCGAGATTGCCGCTGCCGGTCACGGTCTTTCCGAAGAAGCCGTGCGACTGCTTGCCAAAGATCACGGGTTCGACGTCTGCAACGTGCTTGCAAAGAATCCCGAAAACCTTTTCAAGCTCAATGTTGAAGAGCTCATCGCCTTCGTCAAGCGCGATGAGGCGATCAAGTCTCAGGTGTTCCAAAACCTTGTGCACTTCAGCGGTTTCTCGGAGGACATGATTGAGGCCGGAGTCATCGACAAGCTCAAGACTTTTGTCGAAGCGTTTGCCAACGATCCCGATGGAGATCTGAGGGAGACGCTCGAGGAGTTGCGGATAAGAATCGAAGAAAACGACTTCGTTGCACCGAAGACGGCCCATCTGCGTCGCCGAGAGAATCTTTCCTGCACGAACCCGTACGGACGCATCGGCGAGTACGTATTCGCCATCGGTTTTGTCAAAGTCGACAGCGGAACCAATGCACCCGAAATTGATCCCAACGAGCCGATTTTCTGGCTGCCGGTATCGGTTCACTCGTCTCTGGCGTATTGGAACGAGCAAGGTGTTCAGGAGGAATTGCTCACGCGGCTTGCGCAAAGCAAGTCGTTTGATGTTCGCCGCGAACTCTCCGAACGCCGAGATTTGCCCAAAGCCGTTGTGGACGAGCTCAAGACAGATAAGTCGTTCATCATCCGCAGCAATCTGTTGAGCCGGAATTCTGCCCAACATCTGACGGACGATGAAATTCGCAGAATGCTGCGCGGCGAGCTCGGCGTCATGCGCGATTGGGACGATTGTTTTCCGTTTGACAAACGCGTGGAGTCGATCGCGCTTGAACTCTTCACAAACGAAGGGCCGGACGGATTAATTGCGCAGGAATCGGACAAGCAAGGCGTATAGCAGTCAGAATACAGATAATGAGAGTTCGGGCAGATAACAATGGGTAGCACCGTCTCTGCAGTGAAACGAGTTCAATTTCGGCTTCGAGCGGAGGACAAAGAGTTGTTGCTGTTGGCTGCATCCTACGAAGGTGTGTCTTTGTCTGCCTTCATTAGAAAAGCGGCACTTGAGGCCGCTTGCTCTGTTATCGAGCGCAACGAAAGGTTCGTTCTCGGCAGAGAAGATGCCAAGGTGATCATCGCCTCCTTCGAGCAACCTTTGGTTCCGAATGAAGCGCTCTTCAAGGCCATGATGACGACAGAAAGAATTGGGACTAGCCTTCTGAATCCACTTCATATTGAACTTCGTAGGCCAAGGCGGTACCTTTGACGATTCTGACAGCCTGGTCAACCATAAAATCGTTGATTTCGGCCGTTTCGCCGCGCACTTCCATTTGAATCTGAGCGTGTACGGGAATCACGTTGCGGCATTCGCCCGCGCTCATCAGGCCGACGTTGATGCAGCCCAAACCGTTGCTGTGGCCCCAGATTTTTTGAAAACGCAAAGCGCCGTGCTCGTACCGGAAGACCTTCAAAAACGACCGATTATTGCGGAGCGAAGCGGACGAACGCTGATGCTCGGCAAAGATGAGAGCGTGGCCATTTGGGTGGAGCCGACGATGACGGTGAATAACGCCGGAGCGCTTGCTGCTGCCCTGGCCGGTGCCGGTTACGCGGTCGGCGTACCGTTGTGGCAGATCAGCTCGCATCTCAAAAATCGGCAAATTGGAACTTGTTCTCGAGAACTGGCGGATCGCGGCGCGTCCGGTTTGGCTTTTAAAACATCCTCACACAGAGCACAACACGCATATTCGCCGCTTGGAACAATATTTGATTGAATGCTGGGCGCAGACTGAAGGGCTTGACGCAGCGCGCCGAACGTTTGCTCGCATGTCTCTTACCGACGCGCATTAAGTTTAGGGGACGGGCGTCAACGTTTTAGCGGATTCGCTATTCCGAAAAGGAATAACTGCACTTTGGGACAGTTGTCGGAATTACTCCGGCAGGCCAAGATGAGATCATGGAGCCGAGTACTCACAAAAACAAGAAGGTCTCGGCAGCTTCTCTGCCCCAAAACAGGAGAATTGCATGAGCAAATCCGAACAACAGAGCCGTTGCGCTCTTCCCTCCACACGTCGTCAGTTTCTTAAGATGACGTCCGCTGCGGCGGCCGTTTCATCTTTGTCCTGTTGGACACAGGCTCTTGCCAAGACCGATTTGGATGTTCTCGGAGCCAAGCCTGCTGAAACGCTCGACAAAAGCGTCAAAGTCGTCAACACCTATCACGAAATCCATTGCCACGGGCAGTGCATGTTAAAGGCCCATGTCAAAAACGGAAGACTGCTTGCGTTGACCTCGGCCGGTGACGTTCCGCGTTGCGAAGCGGCCAAGACGGACGAATCGATCGGTAAGATGCAGCGTCGCGCCTGCATGAAGGGTTATGCCGAACGTAAACGCCTGTACGCTCCCGACCGTCTGAAGTATCCGCTTCTTCAAACGATCGAACGCGGCAATCTTGCGGGCTTCAAGCGCATTTCCTGGGATGAAGCTATTGACCGTGCATGCGAGCATATCGAAAAGGCGAGAGCTCGCCAGAAGGAATTAGGCTACATCCCCATCTGGGAGGTTGGCAGCACGCCGCTTGCTTTCCTCGGCCCGTACGTTTCGTGCTGGGGCCATCACTCGGCCGGAAACGAAATGGATGCGCTCTTTAACGCACTCGGTAAGGGCGTCAACGGGCATCCGTCAATTGACATGCTCAATTCCAAGTTCATCATCGTTTGGGGTGCCGACCCGCAAACAACGTCGCCGCATCTGCCTTTCATCATGACCAAGGCCAGAGAAAAGGGCATTCCGATCGTGGTGGTTGATCCGCGCTACACGGGCACGGTAGGCGCCATGGCAACGGGAGCCCCGGGCATTACGCCGTGGATTGCACCGCGTCCCGGGACTGACAGTGCCATTTTGGCAGCCATGGCCAATACGATCTATCGGCGCGGTCTGCACGATGAAGCGTATATCCGCAAGTATTGCTTCGGCTTTTTCCCGGGTGACACGGTTGTCAGTCATTCTCCTGCGAAAGATCCGATCACGGGCAAGCCATGGAAGGGAACCACGTTTACGACGCCTAAAGGTCAGTCGTTTGTGGAGTATCTCGATGAACTCAATCGCGAACACGGCGGGGAAGAGGGCGTGTTGCGCTGGGCCTCTCTCCTGTCGGGTGTACAGGCCGAAACCATTGAGGCTCTGGCTGTGACTTATGCCAAGACCAAGCCCGCTTGTCTGCATTCGACATGGACTTGCGGCGGTGCACAACGTACCGGCAACGGCATGTACCATGTTTGGCTGCTACTGTGTCTGGCGGCTATGACCGGCAACGCAACGGTTCGAGGCGGCGGCATCGGCGCTTTGGCTCCCGTCGACGGTATGGCGGTCAAGCTCGGCAAGGCGCCCGCCATGTGCAAGGGGAAAAAACACAGCGCATTGCTGTTTTCTCAGTACATGCAAAGCAAAGTGTTGCTGACAGGCCGCGATTCGCGTACGCCCGAACAAATTCGAGCCGACGTGCTCGGCATCAACGGTATCGATCTGGGGCCCGACGCCAAGATTGAAATTGATATGGTTTGGCGCG
>ERZ779850.936-NODE-936-length-31985-cov-3.434795_pt1 | contig 31985 bp, 5 predicted proteins | sample MGYA00511249_ERZ779850 | MGnify/ENA primary metagenome ERZ779850 (study PRJEB29588, sample SAMEA2162475) | human gut metagenome | biome: human gut; feature: human-associated habitat; material: faeces | place: Denmark | collected 2008/2010 ...
TGATTACACACGTCTTATCAATAAAGAGTATCCACTTCCACCGGACTATGTGCCACCGGATCTGATCGACATCGGACTTCCATTTGACTGTGCTCCCGGCAATCCCAAAAGACTTCTCGAAAAAAGGACTGCATATGCTGCCAGAGAACTGATCTGTCGCAGTCAGCACGAAGGAATCAGTCTGTGCTGTATCTCCGGTTACCGCTCCTATGACCGCCAAAAAGAACTTTTCCGTGGCAGTTCCTACGTCGCAGCTCCCGGTACCAGCGAACATCAGAGCGGGCTTGCCCTTGATCTTTCCAGTCCATCCGTACAGATGGAGCTTACAGAAAAATTCGGAGATACTTCGGAGGGACGCTGGCTTGCCTCCCACGCACCTTTTTATGGATTTATCCTTCGCTATCCTCTCGGAAAAGAAGACATTACCAGGTATCCTTATGAACCCTGGCATATCCGTTTTGTTACCCGAACCCTGGCCATCTACCTTACAAAAACAGGCATGACGCTGGATGAATACTATACTATACAAAAAAAGGACTGCACTATGACAGTTTAACGCGTTAATTTACTTTATTTTTTTGAAATAACGTGTTATACTACTGTTCAAAGCTGATAAAAACACAGTATATGTGTGAAAATATCCATGGAGGAAACAATTATGTCTATGAAAACCAATCACCAGCTTCCGCTTCCGGAAGTGTTGAAGCAAGAATATCCACTCAGCAAAGAGCTGCAGAAAGCCAAGCTGCTTCGCGATCAGGAGATCCGTCGTATTTTTACCGGCGAATCAGATAAATTTGTCGTTCTGGTCGGCCCTTGTTCCGCAGACAACGAAGACACGGTTTGCGAATACGTCAATCGTCTCAAAAAAGTCGCTGACAAAGTATCTGACAAGTTAATGATCATTCCGAGAGTCTATACCAATAAACCACGTACTACAGGTGACGGCTACAAGGGCATGCTTCATCAGCCGGATCCGGATAAAGCCCCAGACCTTCTTGCAGGAATCATCGCAATCCGCAAGATGCACATCCGTGTGCTTGAAGAAACCGGTCTTTCCTCAGCAGATGAAATGCTTTACCCGGAAAACCGAAGCTATCTGGATGATGTGCTTTCCTATGAAGCAATCGGTGCACGTTCCGTCGAGAACCAGCAGCACCGTCTGACTGCAAGCGGCATGGACATCCCGGTCGGCATGAAGAATCCGACAAGTGGTGACCTGTCCGTTATGCTTAATTCTGTAATTGCCGCACAGCACCCACATCACTTCATCTACCGTGGCTGTGATGTAGAAACCAGTGGAAACGAACTTGCACATACGATTCTCCGTGGTGGTGTCAACAAATACGGTCAGACCATCCCTAACTATCATTATGAAGATCTGATGCGTCTTTATGACCTGTATGGCAAAAAAAATCTCAAAAATCCAGCTGCCATCGTAGATGTAAACCATTCCAACTCCGGCAAGCAGTTCAAAGAACAGATTCGTATCGTAAGCGAAGTACTTCACAGCCGCAACTACAATCCGGATCTCCGCAAACTGATCAAAGGTGTTATGATCGAAAGCTATCTGCTTGAGGGCAGACAGGACATCAGTGACCACATGACTCCGGGCTGCTCTATCACTGATCCGTGCCTCGGATGGGAAGATACGGAACGTCTCATTTACGAAATTGCTGAGAAATGTTAACTTATTTTCAATAAACTCTCTGTTAATAAAAATGGAAGACTTTCGGCTCTCCGAAAATCTTCCATTTTTATTATTATTATTTTATGATTCCATCTGTCGTCCAAGAAACCCTGCAGCCGTCTGTACAAGCATCTTTTCCGGGTTTCCGAACTTTTCTCCATTGCCTTTTCCGATCAGTGATACTGAACCAATCGCATCTCCGTCGCAGATGATCGGCTGTACGATCACTGCTCCCGCATTTTCTTTCTGGTTCTCGACCAGAGAGATTTTTCCGCGTTCCCCGGAATGAAAACAACGCATTTCTCTGTCTGAGATTACTCTGTCCAGTTCCCTGCTGATCTCCTTACCGGCAAATTCCCTGCTCCTCTGCCCTGCTGCCGCCACCACCTGATCGTGGTCTGTGATACATGCGATCATTCCTGTCGCCTGTGCCAGTGCCTCGGCATATTCTTTGGCAAAAAGATTCAATTCTCCGATAGGCGAATACTTTTTCAGGATGATTTCGCCTTCTTTATCCGTAAAAATCTCAAGCGGCGTACCTTCCTTTATCCGCAATGTGCGACGAATTTCTTTCGGAATCACAACTCTTCCGAGATCATCGATACGGCGGACGATTCCTGTTGCCTTCATATTTTTTATGTTCCTCCTGTTGTTTTTCCATATTTATATCTTCACTAATGTCGTTTGCTGTATCGTTATTATATGGAAAAACAGGAGAATTATGTGTAAAACTGTGAAATCGTTTTTAATGCAAGCGGATTGATGCCTGTCGGAATAGGATGCGGTTTTGCAATATAAAATCCCTGAAGCAGATCCACACCAAGTTCCAGAACTTTGTTGATCTCTTCCGGTGTTTCCAGACCTTCCGCAACAATCTTCATGTCACGCTTATGCGCATACGCAACAATATTTTCCACGATCTGCTGCTTGTCCGGATCCGTATCAATGTCACGAATGATTGAAAGATCGACTTTAATATAACCCGGTGCCAGATCAAGAAGGCTTTTTTCATTACTGTAACCACTTCCATAATCATCCAGCGCAAAGACGCCATTGAATGCTGCCGCATTTTTCTTGTGCTGCAGTGCATGATAATCCAGTGATTCTTCCTCTGTGATCTCGATGACAAGCTGCTTTGCCAGATCTTTAAAACGCCTTGCAAATTCTTCCTCGTCTCCTCTGTCCATATGCTGGCTCGCAATGGAATTTACAAAGAGAAGTGCATCTCCCTTAATCAGATTCTTTTCTTTCAGTTCTTTGAATTCCTGTGTCGCATGGAATAATGTCATACGCTCAATTTCACGCAATGCACCTTCTTCACGTGCAATTTTCATAACTACATCCGGGCTCTTCAATATCGGAAGTTCTGATCGCATCAGAGCCTCATAAGCTTCAATCTCACCGGTTTTTGCGGAAACGATCGGCTGGAAGTAGTACGTAACCAGTTCTTCTTTCACAAAACGATGAAATTCACACCGAATCTGACTGTCACGAAATTCTTCTTCGTAAATATCCTGATTAAACTCTGCAATTTTGCCTTTTTCTGTCTTTTTGACCTGATACATGGCAAAATCCGCATGTTTTCTCATAACTCCCAGACTGTTACTGTCCTCCGGATACCATGCCACACCACCGGAAATACTTAAATGCAGCTTCTGGCCATTCGGCAGGCGAATGACCTTTCTTTCGATTGCTTTTCTCAACTTATCGAGCTGGTAACGAATCTCATCCTGACTCTTATATCCATGGAATAAAAGATTAAACTCATCACCGGAAATATGCGCACTTAACGTTCCTTTCGGTGTGCCTTCTTCCAGGCAACATCCTGCCTGACGGATATATTCATCGCCCCAGTCATGACCAAATGTATCATTTGTATACTTGAGGTTATCCAGATCCATCATAACCAAAGCAGCATGGCCGATCTTGTCCGGATGACTGAATATCTTTTCACTTTCCCGTTTAAATGCACGACGGTTATGCAGACCGGTCAGTGCATCATAATCTCTTTCATGTTCGATTCGGAGACGTTCCATCATAGCAGTTGTCACGTCTTCCACCAGGCCAACCTGTACCCAGCCTTCCATTTTCACTTCCATTCGTACATAACGAAGACCTCTCTTCGGAAGCCGGACACAGTAAATATTTGTATCACCTGATTCTGATTTGAAGAAATAATTTTCTGTAAATTCTCTCAGTATCTTTCGAAACTCGTCGAGATTCAAAACAGCATCTGCACTAAAAGGCGCTCCTATCACGGCAAAGAAATTTTCTGTAAAAAATACACTTCCTGTATCAAACCGAATCTCATATCCACCGATCTCCACACTCGCCATTTCCATAATACGCAGGAATTTCGTAGAAGTGTTCAGGACATCCTGACTGAGCTGTGTAATCGCATCAGAAAACTGATCCAGTTCACGGATTCCTGTGCTGGAAAGTTTCGGAATCGTATTTCTGCTTCCCTGTGCTTCTGCCACTTCCTCTGAAAGTTTTGCAATCGGACTTGCCAGACGCCGACTGATAATATAACTGCATACCACACCAACCAGCAGCGTAATCAAAATTGTCAGCTTCAGCATTGCAAAAACCTGATTTCCAAATGCATAGAGATTTTTTTGCTCTACTGCACCGATCAGCATCCACTGTTCTTTTGAAAATGGCGCATTTTTGTTGTACAGTTCCAGCGGATATGCCGATACCATGTATTTCTTTTTGCCGGCATTCATTTCATAAATATTTCTGGAAAGCCGGTTCAACGTAATGTCTTCACCCACTGTACCTTTCAGTGTTCCTTCTTTTGACGATACATCTACAGATTTTACATTTACAGTATCTGAGTCCAGATCTTCTCCTGTCTCAGCCAGAATATACGTACCTGTATTATTATTCTGAAGTTCCGTATATGGAATCATCGTCTCCAGATAAGTCGTAAGCATTTCCACACCTATGACACCATATACTGTTCCATCGTCCAAAATCAGCGGAACAGAATATGCCACCACTGAACGGTCATCTCCCGGCAGAGTATACGGTGTACTTGTCCAGCGTCCGTAATCCACTGCATTTAGCTGTCCACCATCCTTATATGCTGCCTGAAAAACAGGATAAAGAATTCCCTCAGTTTTGTTATTTTTGAATTTTATTCCCGGTGTCCAGCCCTTGTCCGTAGAAATCCCAAGAGACTTAACAAGCTGCACCGGCGAACGCTCAAGCAGAAGATCATGATTTCTTTCGGAAGCGGCTGTCATCGGATCCAGATCTCTGATATAAATTCCCTGCAATACAGAATCGGTCTCACGTTCATCAAGATCATGTGTATTAAATATCACAAAAATACCATTGACCGACCTGTGGCGCAGCACATTGATAAGACTGTCACTGGTTTCTTCCATCAGAGATGCACAGGCTTTTTCATCAGAATCAAGTTTTTCAATATCCAGTCCTGATGCAATCCTGCTTTCTACAGCATTATTCAATATGCCGGATATAGACGACAGATTTTGATTTTCTACCATAGTGGTTTCCAGATAATTCTGTCTGTTTTCCACCTGTTTTTTCAGAATATCCACGGCATTCTTGTTAAGCTGTTTCCCTACGTTTCCAAAATACAGAGTAGCCACTAAAAGGAACAGTTCTATTATCAATACAATCAGCATTGCCTTAAATATTGACTGAAAAATCGATTTTTCTTTTTTCTTCTGTTGATGCATCCGGAAAAATCCTCCTTCTCCAGTTTCAGAATACACTAACCCTCATATGTCTGTAATTTTGTCAGCGTATCTTCATACCATCTGTCAAAATATTCTCCGGTCAGAAATTCTTCGGTTGCCGCTTCCATCGTCTGTCCGGCATCAATTCTTTCCTGAACAGCCTTTCTGTCCGCATCTGCAAGATCACTCATCGAATATTCCAGTACTGAACGGGCATCCTGCCCGCCTTCAAATGCCGGTGTTGTATATAATTCATTGTTATTTACTGTTTCAACAGCTTTTGTCAGAACCTTATCCATAGATTTTGGAAGATCTGTTCCACCCTTTCTGATCTCAACCATATCGTTTGCTTTTTGGGTTACCGGAAGATATCCCGACCCAATAGAAAAGCTGGTATTGTTCTCCGGTTCTGTAAGATATTTCAAAAATTCAACGCTCGCTTCGATTTCTTCATCAGAGCCTTTCGTCACAACCATTCCGGCTCCCTGCTGTACTGCAACCTTTTTTCCTCCCTCAAACTCAGGCGGTGTAAGTACTTCCAGTTCAATATCATGTGATTCTGTGTCACTGGTCATTACCTGTGTCGGGAAAAATGTGGCACTTGAAGTTGCACCCACATATGCCAGAATATTTCCGGTTTTAATATCATCACTGCGAAAACGACCGGATGCCGCAAAATATCCTTTTACATATGGAACATAATAATTGTCCCAGAGTTTACGGACAATCTCTTTGTCAAAATTCAACGTCATCTTACCGTCTTTCACTTCAAAAAGATTTCCTCCAAGCTGTCTCGCACCTACAAACATATAATTTGCCATTGCATCTCTTCCAAACAGTGCCTTACCGTCATCTGGTTCTTCTGTCTGTTCATCTGTCCAGTTATAGTATTTCTCTGAAGTCTCTACCAGGTCTTCTACTGTCTCCAGATCTGACTCGTCTGCGCCAGTTGCTTCTGCAAATTTATCCCAGTCCGTTTTATTCAGAAAAAGAAGTTCTGTAGATTTTGCAACCGGGAATATCTTAATACTGCCGTCACCGGAGAAATCACCTTCTTTTAAATAAGCATCTATATATTCATTTTTTTCTTCATCAGTCAGATAATCACTGAGATCGACCACCTGACCTGCCTGATCTAATTTATACGCAGTATCTGCATATGCAGAAAAAATATTCGGCATATCGGCCGCACCGACTTTTTCTTCGGCAGCATCCATTACATTTGATTCCAGGTCATTAACACTTCCCAGACTGGAACTTTCTACAATAATATTCTTTTCTTTACCTACGCTTTCATTAAAAGAATCTACCAGAGCATTAAATGCATCCAGCTGTTCTCCGTTATAATAAGTCCATACCGTCAGGTTTACCGGTTCTTCTGATTTTCCGATCCCGGACTCTGCCCCGCATCCTGTAAGCAGACCTGCAAGCAGTGCACTTCCTGCCAGTACAGTGATTATTCTCTTCTGGTTCATGTTGTCTCCTTCCCTGAGCCTTCTGTATATCTTTACAATTTTCAAGCATAACCTGGTACCATTGTACCATCTCAGGACTACGTCTTCAACAATAGCTGCCCTGTATTTTCCGCATTTTCTGCATTAAAAAGGAGCTGCCGTACTGCTCAGTACGGCAACCCCTATTAATCTTATTTCAGATATTTTTTATCTGTTCTTTCTTCTTTTTTCCTTAAGCAGAAGAATTACTGCTGCCAGGGAAAGTAATGCCAGATACAGATTTGCTTCTGTCGGTGTGGAATCTCCAGTCTTTACAGAAAGAGGAATTCCTTTTGTCTTCTGATTCGGAATATCCTGGCCTGACTTCTTCTCCTCCTCTTTTTCGGAAGATGGTTTCTGTTGAGGTTTCCTGTCTGTTTCCTGTTCAGGCCGTTTTCCTGAATTCTGATCATCACCGTTGTTTTTATCAGGTTTCTTAGAAGGTTTCACCTTACGGTAACTGTTGACATAATGAACTTCGCCATATGCGGAACTGATATCTACGTTTCCGCTGACATGGATCAGAAGAGGATTATCTTCATAACCAGTATGTCCATTGGAACGGATCACAAGATTACTGGAATCTACATCTTTTCCAGATACATCACCTCTTGCGATAATGTCAATGTCCTCTGCTGTCATTCCTCTGATTTCCATTTTATCTGAAATATTATTCAGATAAATGTTGTCTGCTTTAACCTTGATACTATCTATATCTGTTGTCATTCTGTCATCAGGTGCTCCAAAGTTTCCATTGATCTCTGCTTCCAAATGTCCGCCACTGATTATGGAATCTGCCGTTTTACCGGTCAGATCACCGTCAACTCTGATCTGTACAGTGCCATCTTCTCTCTTTCCGTGGATTTCATCCACGATAAGATCTCTGTCATTTTCGAGATAAACATTATCTGCGCTTGCTTTGACTTCTGAAACACTGACACTGAATGGATTATCCGTTGTTCCGATATCGCCATCCGCTGCGGACAGATCTGCTCTTTTTGCTTTAACTGCCGGAGCTTTTCCCGGAACATCTTTCAGATTTCCATCTACCCAGATCGTAACATCTCCGGTGCCGTTACTGCTGTTGATGTTGTCTACTGTAAGATCAGACGGTGATGTAAGAGAAACATCTCCTTCTGCTTTTATTTCAACAATTCCATCAACTTTAACAGAGAGACCATGGTCTTCTTTTCCTACTTCACCGTTGGATCTGATATCAAGATTTCCACCGGTGATAACCGTTGCAGTTTCCTCTTCCGCTTTCTTCTTAGCCTCTTCGTATGCAGCTTTTGCTTCCTCAAGTTCTTCCTCAGCTTTTCTTAATTTCTCTTTCAGCTGATTCAGTTCTTCTTCACTTGCTGCGTATTCCTGTCTGGCTTTTTCTGCTTCCTCATGAGCTTTTGCATAGTTTTCTTCTGCCTCGTTACGGGCTTCTTCTGCTTTTGCAAATTCTTCCCGTGTCGCTTCAAGATCTTTTGCAAGTTTCTCAATGTCTCCGCTTTCCAGAAGTTCTTTTGCCGGCAGAAGTTCTTTCAGAAGTTCTTCTGCTTCCGCTTCTGTCAGCTCACCTTTTTCCAGTTTGTCCTGAATATCCTGGATTCTGTTCAGCATTTCTTCCACAGAACCTTCTGTATCATTCAGATTCTGAAGCTGATCGCTCAGTTCAGATTTCTGTCCGTTCAGTTCGTCTCTGGAATTTTTCAGTTCTTCAAGCCGTTCCGTTTCTTCCGGTGTAGGATCTTCTTTTGCTTCCAGATTATTTATTTCCGCTTCGATATCCTGAAGTGTCTGATTTGTGTCTGAAAGTTTCTTTTCAAGTTCTTGTTTAAGCTGATCTCTTGCTGTATCAACAGCTTTCTGAAGCAGCTCTTCACGGTCTTTCTGAAGATTTTCCATATCCCGGATCTTCTGTTCCAGTTCAGCAGACTTATTCTGCGCTTCATCTTTTGCTTTTTCAGCTTCGGATTCTGCAGATTCTGCCTGATCTTTCTTATCACGAAGAGGTGGAAGAATCAGTTCTTCATGGACACGTTCATCTGTTTCTGCGGCATCTTTCTTCACCTGTGCTTTATCAACATCTGCTTTTGCATCTGCTGCTTTATCAGCCAGGTTTCCGTTTCCGTCGTATACACTTCCGTCTGCGTCCAGAACAAAATCTTTCTTTGTTTCTACCTGTTTCAGTGTAAGATCTCCGCTGATTTCACGGATCACTGCACTGTCTGCTTTTACAGTGAGAGTTCCATCTGTGGAAGTATCCACTTCGTATGGATTTTCTCTTGTTCCAACTTCATTTCCTGCGATCAGTGTGATGTTCTTTGCAGTTACTGCTGCCGGTTCATCACCGCGGTCGCCTTCAAGAATGGATCCACCTGCTGTTATGGAAGCATTTTCTTCGGCTTTTACTGTTTCGGCCAGTACATCTCCACCAGCTTCAAGAGCAGCATCTTTTCCGGCTTTCACTGTATCAACAGTAATGTTTCCATCTGCTTTCGCAGTTACATTTCCAGGAGCGGTAAGCTCATCTGTGTAAAGGTTTCCTGCTGCTGCAAGAGTAAGATCTCCTCCGGCTTTCGGTTTCTCTACATACAGATCACCGGTTCCGCCGTAAGACTTCTTACTGCTGGACAGTGTGAGGTCTTTTTCGGCTGAAGCATAAACCTTTCCGTTCTGGCTGTCAGTCTGTGCATCCAGACTGTTCTTTGCCTCCAGTCTGATATCTTCGATCGCATCTACAAGAAGCTTTCCTCTGATATCAACTGTGATCGGATCTGTTTCTGTACCGATACTCTTACCTGTAAGACTGCTGTTTCCGTCACCTGCTGTGATATTTACCAGTCCTGCTTCTTTCTGATCCTCTGATCTTCTGTCAAGAATATCGGAATCCATATCTGTTGCTATCTCTACAGTTCCGTTTGGTGCTGTGATCACGCCGAGACCGATGTTTCCTTCTTTTTCCTTTATCTGGATATTTCCCTCTTTGGAAGATGCATTCAGAATGCCTTCTTTCTTTGAATCAAATACCCAGTTTCCGGTATAGTCCACATAGCCGGATACAGTAAATTCCGGTTCCCATACAGTAACTGAGATCGGATTTCCGTCTTCATCTACAGTTTCGATATCTTTCTTCACCATGTTGAATGAAAGTTTCGGATCTTCAAGTTCCTCTCCGTCCTTTTCTGTCAGAATTTTATCAGATACCTGATATTCTTTCTGAATCAGGTCTGTCAGGAGGCCGCTGATATGTTTCTTTGCTTCCAGTGTAATATTGTTTGCAGTTATGTTGGCAAGTTCTTCAGTCTCTGTGCCATTCTGTTTAATACCTATGATGCTTCCGCCGAGTGCTTTCACTGTTACATTGCCAAGTGCAATATTTCCAGGAGTAAGATCACTGCGGTTGGTCTCAATACGCCCGATATAAAGATCGCCAGCTTTCTGGATCACTGTAATATCTCCGTAATTGCTGATATTGATTCCATCAGTAGTTCCTGTGGAAGTATCGATTTCAACAACCATGGAAACCGGATCTTTCGGAATGTCTGCAGGACGTCCCGATTCAGCCGCTTTTTTCAGCTGTTCCAGAAGTTCTGCCTTTTTCTCTGCTGAGATTTTTGCAAGTTCAGCCTCTACAGCCGCTCTCGCTGCTGCCAGTTCTTCTTCTGAACTGTCCTCAGACTCCAGAAGTTTTCTGTATGCCTCAAGTGCATCACTGATCTCTTCTGTATCCAGATCAACTCTGATATTGATCTGTCCGTCTTTGTCTTTTGGTTCAGAATTGTAATCTTCTGTCAGTCTGTAATGCTCTGCACCTCTGATAAAGGCGTTTCTTACAGTAACGATCTTAAATGGTATATTTGATTCTGTTACATCAACCACCAGAGGAATTTCTCTGGATCCGATGTCTCCTCCGAAGGAGAAGGAAGAACCATTATTATAAACATCTTTGCCAAGAATCAGTGTACTGGTCTTTTCTTTTCCGTCTTTCTGGATTTCTCCGAGAAGACTTCCTGAAAGATCAAGAACAACTTTGCCCTGTGCATTTAATGTTTCGCCAATAGTCAGGTTTCCTTTCTTCTGGTTTTTGTCTCTTGTTGTAACAAACAGTGATGCATGACTGCTGCCCGAAGAGGAAACATCTGCTTTTTTGACAGTTACGTTGCCGTCTGTGGCATTTACTTTTAATACAGCATTGTCTTTGAGTTTTACATCATCTGTACGGATGTCTCCGTTTTCTGCTTTAAGCAGAATTTCCGACTGTGCATTTGCACTGACATTTCCCGTCCGGATATTTCCCTTTTTCGTTGTCAGCAGAATTTCTGACTGTGCATTTGCATTAACATCTCCGGAAACAATATCTCCGTCAACTGTGCTGACATCAAGTTTCGGCTTATCTGTACTTTGGGTTCCATTTACAGAGATCCTGTCAAAGCTTACATTACCTTTGTTCAGGATTTTCAGAGTCATATTTGCATTGTCCCTGAATTCCACATTGGAAAATTCCACATTGCCTGTGCTGACTTTTATGTCTGCCAGTGCGTTGTCTTTGAGTACAGAATCTTTGAATAATACATTTCCATTGAAATTCACATATGCGGTTCCTGTGAATTCGCCTTCATAGGAAATATTTCCTTCAGCATCCTCAACTGCTTCTCTGCGGAAGATCACATTTGTGGTTCCGTTTTCTTTTGAAGGTGTCACTTCCATCGGTTTTTCAGAGTCACCATATCTGGTGGTTCCTTCACCTTTGCTCAGAAGAACAAGAAGGTCGGAAACGATTTTGATTGTTTTCTGGTCACCTTTTACATGAACAGTTCCGTTCTTCGGGCTGGTGATCTCAATGATCACTTCTCCGCCCTCAACTTTGCCCAGAATGAGGTCTGTGTCATCTTCAAGATCAGCATAGATTCTTGCTGTATCTGCTGTCAGGCTGGACAGATTACCATCAGAATCAATGGTGCTGTTATCTGTCATAATATAAATTGCTTTATTATTTCTGTCTAACAGTGGGTGTTTCACTGTGTTATTCAGAATAGAAAGAAGTTTCTGTTTTCCGTTGCTTAAACCAAAACCTTTTTCTGTTCCGTTTGCATCATCACGTGCCAGCAGGTAATCACCATCTGCTTCAACATATTTATACTTCTCATCTGTCTTTGCAAGTTCCACCAGTGTACCGTCTTCGCTGTAACCGAAGTAGTGTGCACTGTCATAGTTATACAGACTGCCTGCAGGTGGATTCTGATGAAGTCCGTAAACACTTGTGTAAACGTCCTGTGAAAGTTCCATCAGATAAGTTGCAGTTCCTTTTGAGATTGTTGTATTCAGTTTTCCGCTGCTGTCAACGGTATATTCTGAATATGCACGTTCTGTTGTGCCGTCCTTAGTTACTTCCACATACTGTGTGGATCCGTTTTCGGATTTTCCGGAAGAAATCTCATATACACGGAAAGTTCCGTCTGGTTTCAGATATGCTGCGATCTGGCCGGATTCATCCAGGAAAAGAATTGTTCCTGTCGGAAGACCGGAAGCATTTTCCATTGCTTTATCTACAACTCTCAGGTAACGGTCAATGATCGCATATCCGTTGCTGTCACGTGAAGCAGCAAACTGTTCTGTCGCATTCTTGAAGTAAAGATATGCACTGTTACTGCTGTCAGTATTTGATTTCTCGATCGGGCTGATGATGATCGTTCCCGGTATATAACCGGTTACTTTTGTAAAGGAGATTGAACGGTTTACCCCGGTTCCAAGTCTTGCGCCCGTATGGCTGGTGTAAGCACCTCTTGCCAGACGTTCCGCTTCTTCATCAGTAAGATAAACATATCCGTTTACTACCTCTACAGTACCGATATCATCACTTGCTCCGATAAATAATCTGGAATCCCATCTGTAATACAGGCTGCCATTTGTAAATCCGTTAACTCTGTACTGCTTTCTTCCTTTTGCATCTTTCACATCTGTTTCGAGTACATATACTCTGTCACTGGAAGTGTCATATGCATAGTGTTTTTTGCCGTCTGCCGCCATTGTATAATAAGAAATAAGGCTGATATCATATCTTCCGCTCAGTTCTTCATTAATGGCTGCAATAAGGTCTTTGTCTGTCTGCGGATTCAGAATGACAACACCGTTCTGAATGTGACTTCTGATCATTCCTGCAAGTGTGGAACTGAATTTAGCTGTCACATCATCTCCGGTAAGCCAGCTTCTTGATCCGTCATTTTTCTGAAGAGAAAGGAATACCCTAAAGTAAACCAGATCTCCGTTCTCATCTTTTTTCTGCTGCATTCCAGGTGCGATCGCCACTGTTTCATTCATTCCAGGAGTACTTCCGGTATCTGTCGCATTTTCGTCCTTGCGGACTGCAACAAAACTGTAAGTTCCATCCGGGAACAGGGCAAGCACACGGTCAGTTATCAGCAGAATACCTTTTTCATCTCCGTCATTATCCAGGAAAATTACAGTCTTTTCAGTCTTCTTATAACCACCTTTTGCCTGATTTTTCAGTACCGTTACAGGTACAGATGAGATGCGGATGAACAGGTTTTTCACTGTTTCATAAGCTGCATGTCTCTTCACAAGCCAAATGCCTTCCTCTGCCTGATACCATTCACCTTTGGTCTGTTTCAGGTCAAATGTAAACCAGTAGTCATTACCCAGCAGATCTTTTCCTTTTACGTTTAATGTCCAGGTCTTTGTATCATCATCATATCTGTAATAGATATCTGAATCAGCGCTTTCCTGATAAACTGTGTAGGAATCTGCTGCTTTCGTACCGTACTGACTGTTTCCGGCTGTAGAAGATGTTACCTCACTGCCGATTTCCAGTGCTTTATCACTGCTGCCTGCATTGATTCTCTCAGAAACAGAACCTTTCTCATTGTAAACGGTTTCACTTACTTCACTGTCACCGTTATTTGTTTTCAGAGAAACCACAAACTTCCACGGTGTATTATAAGTTGTATATTCCAGAGTTTCGCCTGTGTAATTATATTTCTCTGTCTTTGTTGTCTGAGACAGGGTTACAAGCACATCAACAATGATATTCGGTGTAACTTTTCCTCTCAGCTTAGCCATGATCGCATTGCGAATGGCATCTGCATATCCGGAAAGTTCTGTCTGTACACCGGCTCCTTTCAGTGCCGTTTCTACCATACTGGTGATGGCATTTTTGTTTCCAAGTGCATTTTTGACAGCTTTCTTTGCTTCTTTCAGTGACTGATTCAGTGATATTGTTTTTGCTTTCAGATCTGCTCTGTCATAAATGTATCCTTCCTTGAATTCATAATGACCGTCAGTTCCGGTTACATGTACCACATGGTATTTTGTTCTTCCTGCTTCCGTGATACTTTCAAGAAGAATCCAGCGTCCGTCTTTTGTCTCCATGATCGGTGTACCATTGACAACTGTATTTGTTCTTTCGTCCAGGAATACCTGCTTGTAGAAAACAACGATTCCATTCGGAAGCCGCCAGCCAAGTCCTTCTTCCAGACCTGATGACTCAATATAGGTTGTCGCACCATTCTGACCAATTTCCATATAGGCTGTGCTGTTTCTGAAGGTGATCTTCTGGTTAAATGTGTTTCCGTTCTCATTAATGGTAATGGTCAGATTTCCATTGGAATCTGTTTCCACCTTCATTTTGGAGAGATCATAGATTCCGCCGCTGTAATCTTCAGATTTTTCATCATGAAGCCTGCCTATGATTCTTACAAGTTTCTTTGACACTCTGTCTACTACAACGGTTGCGCCATTTGGAAGAAGATAAGTGTCATACTTCGATGTCTGAGATACAAGGTATGCATCTGAAACAAAAGTGATGTCTTCGCTCATATTTACGAGCATTCCGTCATCTGTCAGCCAGAAATCTGTATTGTTGCCGTTTGCATCTTTGAGCTGTACTTTCTGGAAGGTTTTGCCCTTTGCGCCCGGCAGTGTCACAAAGTCCATTGCAGTTCTCGGAACAGAAATGAAGTAATCATCTGCTGAGTCCGGTTTTCCTGCGCAAACCACCTTCGGTGCCTCAACACTTACATAAACAGTGCTGTCGGATCCTCCGATGATTTCTTTGAGATTGAGGGCTGCTTTTTCTCCGATGCCTTTCTTTGCATCATTCATCTGTTTCTGGGTCATCCACTCTCTTACCAGAGTAAGGCTGAGATAGATATCTCCGCCGGCTTTTACTTTTACTTCATTCGGGCTTGCCGGTTTTGCAGATGCCATACCAGAGATTCCAGGATAACTGCTGATATCAAAGATATAGGCACGGAACGGATTCTTAACACCATCTCCGATTTTTCCTGCTCCGCTGATATACAGCTTGTTGGCTGCTACAAATGCCTTTCCGGAAGTCTTAAGTGTTCCGCCATTCATCTCGATGGTAAGAACGCCTTCACCCAGATCTGTTTCTATAGAACCTTTTCCATCCGCATCAGAAGAGCCGTCTGCAAATGTAATATTGCCTTTTCCTTCCGTCCGGATGATAAGATTTGGTGTGTCTTCGCTGACCTGATAACTGAAGCCGTCATTTCCTTCTGCTGATGTATCGATATCCGGTGCAAGAGCATTGGAATTTGACATCTGAATGTTTTTCAGAATCAGATTTTTGTCAGTGTGGTTTGTAATCTGTACATTTGGAAGATAGGAATTTGTAATGACCGTTCCTTTGCCGGAAATATTACCGACACCTGCTTCCAGTCTGAGACTTCCCACATCATTGTTATAAAGTTTCTTAACAGTAATTGTATTTCCATCAGTTTTCAGGAACTTATCAGCCTTTTTCAAACTGTCTGTAAGGTCATTATCAAGTCCTGTATATGCGATCAGGCCGTCAAAAATATCTACAAACATTCCTGCTGCACCACCGCCTACATGAACAGTTCCGTTAAAGATGATATTTCCTGCATTTTTGAATTCACCGGCTTCTTTTGCTTCTGCATCCGAATAAAGAATAACTTCTACAAGTTTATCAACCCATTCAACAACCTTTTTCACAATCTTTTTGATCAGTTTTCCGATCAGCGGGATCTTACAGATCTTATTTATGATCTTTGTTACAACTGTCTTTACCTTGGTCCATACATAATTGACCACGGTATTTGCAACTGCTGTTGCGCTGCGGCTGATGACCTGTGTGGTAAGTTCCGGAGCGTCTGCTCTTACGGAAATATTCTTACCGGCAAGTTCTGCGTTGGAAGTTACATTTACATTTACATTATTACCTCCGGTCACTGTTGATGTTGCATATACGTGTCCGGTAAATCCAACTACTTCTGCATAAGATTCACTTCTGATATTCTGAGCAACTACAAGTGCCTCAACATTCAGATTTTCTGTTCCGCCGATCCATGCATTATCAACTCCCGTTGAAACATTGTTGTTTACATTTGAAGTTGCATAAGCCTCTGTTTTGGAACCTGCAGATGCAGTATAGGATTTTGCTTTTGCCAGGATTACCTGATTCTCAATATAAGCACCAATTGTGGTCACTTCACCGAGGATTCTGGTTTTTGCCCCGTTTTTACTGATGTTTGTAACTACTGTCACATTGCTGTTAATGTTTGCTTCACTCTTGTTGGAACCTGCCGCTGCTGCTTTTCTGTAAGCATCCGCATAAAGATCGGTATTTGCAATGGCTTTGATATCAAGTGTTCCATATCTGGCATCAATGTTTCCACCGTTTCCTACAGTTGCAGTTACTGTGGAATTGTAATTGATCTCTGCTTTCGGGCCACCGCCTACATACACAGATCCGGAAGAACCGGTTGCAATGCTTTCAATGTGGCTTGTTTTGTCTTCTTCTGCGAGAAGTTCAATATTTCCGATCACAGAGGTAATATTTACATTATTACCTATTACAAGAGAGGTTTTTCTTGTTATATTGTTTTTACTTTCTACAGAACAGTTAGTTCCGCCGCCATAGGCCGCATCCTGTATCTGTGTCTGTGCATTTGTTTTTGTAACAGCCTTCGCCTGAATATTACCCCAGGCTTTCAGCACTGCACCGTCACCGACCTGTACAGATGAATTCTGACTTTCCACAGTATTTTCTGCTCTGGATGCTCCACCTGCAACCAGTCCCGCACTGAACAGTTCCACATTTGAGGTTTCAGTGATCTTATCTGTTGCAAGAACAAAAATATCATTTGTGGATTCTGCTTTGCCAAGGATTGCTGCCCAGGTACCTGTCTTTCCGGCAATAGTTTTTACAAGAAATACACCAAGCTTCACTGCTCCGATGCTCTTTGTTTCCGGAACCTTTGCCGTAATTGTCAGATTTGACTCTGCAGAGACTTTCAGACTGTGCACCGTATTTTCGTTTTCAGTTACTCCGTTGGCATATACTTCTGAATCTCTGCCAACATATGCTTTTGTTACTTTGCCGTTTGTGCCTTTGGCTGCTGTAGCTGTAACAATCACTGCATTTCCGTTTACAAGACTGACCGTTACTCCCGGAACTGCTCCTGTTGCTGTTACTTCTGCTGTTCCGTTTGCAAGGATATCAACCTTAAGTGCACTGACACGGCTTGCGCCTGTCACATAAGCTTTTACGCTGTCGTTAGAATCAGTGTAAACATTTACAATGTTCATTTCTGCCAGTGAAAGGCTGAAGTTCGGAGCAAGTGCCTGTGCATCTGTCTTTGATGAGGTATTCGCACTGATTGAAGCTTTTCCTCTTGCTGCTTCAAGAACTCCATTATTCACATAAGCGATATTTACGGATTCTGCCTTTGCAGTTGCTGAAGATGCCTCTCCGTCAATACCGGAAACACTGATACCTTCTCCTGCACTGTTTCCACCGATCACGCCCAATGCATTTACATTCAGTACTGATTCTACAGTAATGCTTCCATTTTCGGAAACAATTCCTGTGTAACCGGCTGAATTTTTGCCTGCGCCTTCGATATAAGCTTTCTGTTCTGCTTTTACTTCGGAAGTTACAACATTGACTGCCACTGCCACTTTGCTGATCTTGATCACAGCTCCGTCGATTCTTGCACTGGAGTCTGCATTTCCCGTTACTCTTACGTTTACATTGCCTTTTGCCGAAATATTCAGTTTTCCGCTGATGTAAGCGTATGCTTTTGTACTTGTTTCTGCGATTGCAACATTTACACCGGCTTTATAGTAAGCTACTGCGATTCCGCCTGATGCAGGTACAAGTTTTACTTCGGAATTTCCCTTCCATGTATTAGTAACATCTACATTACCGTCTGCACGGACAGTTCCGTTTCCACTTAAGATTGATTCAAATGTACCTTTTGCATAAGCGTATCCGGTCATAAGACCTGCGCTTATAAAGTTTACCGGATCCAGATTGTTTACAGTCACTGTTGCCACAGAATCTGCTTTGTTGTTTACTTTGATATTTCCGGATACTCTGAGGTTATTTACATCTACTTTCGCTCTTGATACTGCATCTGCTGTTGCAACAGCTGCATTTGCTGTAATACTTACTGCTGCTGCGGACGCACTGAAGATAAATGCCTGTGCCATAGAATCCGGAGTGATTGTCTTCGTGAATTTCTCTGCTGTGTCGATCACTACAGTAACAGGATCTTTGCGCTTCGTAGTCTCACTGTTATTCTGCACAGATTCTACAGTAAGGCTTCCTGCACTTACGGAAATGTTTCCGTCAAGAAGTGCTTCCTGGATGCTTGACAGAGTTGCCCATGCCATGGATACGTTTGCCGCAATACCGGCAGCCGCTGCATTTAATACAATTCCGTAAGCCTTCGTTCTGCCATCTGCACGAACCTTCAGTTCTTTTTCTGCGATAAGACTGCCGGATGTGCCGCCCGCCTTTGCTCTGTTTACAGAACTGTTGAGAGCTACTGCAAAATTCAGTGCCACTGCTGTTCCGCCTGCTGCACCTGTAATCACAGTTGCAAGTGCTTCTGTGTCATACGGATTTGCTTCGGTTCCTGCAAGTACAGAGATATTTGCTGCTTTCACAGTTCCGCCTGTTACATCAATAAGCGCAATGTTTTCGCTCTTTATCTGTGCTACTGCCACTGAAGCACCAACAGCTACAGAACCTGCAACTACTGAAGTAATGTATACGGTGGTGTTTCCATTCATGGCTGCTTCTACAGTCAGGTCACCTGTTGCTGTCACGTTTGCCTTATTTACTGCCGCATAGCTCTTCGCACGGTTAAATCCAAGTGCTACTGCACCGTTTACCGCAACCCCACCTGCTGCAAGACCAAGGCTGGTCACTTTTGTCAAGCCGTCAACTGTGTTTCTGACATCTGCGGAAGATACCGTAATCTGACCACGTACATCAGATTTTGAAGTTTCAATGATATCTCCATTCGGAGTGATTCCTATATATGTCATGGATACCGGACGGTTAACTGCTACTGCCACAGATACTCCCACACCTGCGAGTCCACCGGCTGCACTGACTATGATTGCCTTTGCATCTGCTTTCAGATAACCTTTCATGTCAATCTTTGCGGACGGAGCATTGATGCTGACTCCCTGACCTATAAATGCATCAAATCTGCTGCGGTTAACTGCTACTGCTGTAGTTATAGAAGCACCCACTGCACCGGCACTTGCCGCAGTTGCTGCTGCTGTTGCATTTGTGGTTCCGTCTGTACTGACTTTAATAGTTCCTGAAATATTTTCCAGTTTTGCCCTTCCGCTTATGGAAGCTTCTGTTTTTGATTCAAAATCTGTAACTGCAACTGATCCGCTTACACCTGCAATACCGCCTGCTGCTGCCAGAGTAATGGCGAGCACGGTTCCGTACTGTGTTTCTGCTGTTACGGTTACATTTTCTGCTTTTACAATGTTACCTGCCATTCTGGCATAGGTCTTATTCATCAGGTTCAGTGAAGCTACTGTTACGGATACACCTGCAATACCGCCGCTTCCTGTTACACCGATCACAAGGATTGTAGATTTGTCACCTGTTGCTGCTGCATTGTCAGGATCAGATTCTTTTACTTTGTCATTCAGCACTTTGCTTCCGTCTGTGCCTTTTGCCGCGTCATATTTCAGTTCGGCTTTGGTCTGCTCGGAAGAACCGGAAACTGCTTTGACAATGACATCTTTTCCTGCTGAGATGATAACATTGTCTTCCACAACAGCCTGAACATTGGAGTAAAGGACTGCTACAGAAACGCCTGCGCCAACGCCTGCATAAAGACCGGCTGCCAGTGTACCGCTTGCCATATAAGCACTTAAGCTGTCACCGGAAACTACTTCCACATTACGTCCGGCTGTCAGAGTTGTTCCTTCTGTTCCACCACGGACAACAGCTGTTGTGGAATCTTTCAGCTCTGTTCCGTTTACAACGGCACCTTTTGTACCTTCTTTCCTGATCGTATCTGCTGCGCTGTCGTATGCTTTATCATTCATGTTGGAGCTGCTGCTCTCATCATGATCCTTTTTGGAGGTATCCTGACCATAATTATCATAGTCAAGAGCTCCATTTCCGTTTGCGGTATTTTCAGCGGAAGATCCGTCCCCTTTCAGAAGGTCATCGAGATTATCTTCCGGTTTTGATGAAAGAGCTTCTTTGTGAGCCTGTGCAAAAACAGCATCTGTCTGAGTCTGCGGATTCATGGATCCGTATTCTTTTCCGTCTTTGTTATTGGTAACATAAATGGCATTGTGTGCATCATCTGTAAGAAGGCTTCCTGCCACGATCACCATAACAGAACCGGATACACCGGCCTGACCTGCACCTGCTGTAAACACATAGCCCTGAACCAGACGGTCGGATTTCGCCTGAATGATGATATCTCTTCCTGCGTTTATGGTGTTTCCTTCTCCGATCTCGGCACTGACTGTATTATAGGAAACAGTTGTCAGTACACTGACTGCCACTGCTGCCACACCGGAAGCGGAAATTGTTCCCACTACTGCGATCAGTTTGTAATCATCATCTGCTTTTACGGAAATGTCTGCTGTAGTTCCTTTTGCATGGATCAGAACATTTTTCTCTGTATATGCCTTCGTAACAACCTTTGTTACGACCACATCCAGTGTTCCTCCTACAGATACGGTTCCGCTGCCTGCTGCACCTGCTGCATCTGCTGTGACAAATTCCTTTGAATCTGCCAGAATGTCTACAGCACCTGCTGCATAGATTCTGCTGTTGGCTTTTACATAAGCTAACGTTTCATTATAGAAGTAAGTAATAACTGCAACTGCTGTCACACCTGCGGTTCCGCCAATTCCTGCTGCCGCTGCAAGATTGTAGAGGCTGCTGTCGGAGTTTGCAGATACTTTCACGGACTGTACAGGATTATTTATATCTCCTGTAGTTCCACCAAGAGCAGAAGTTACATGATTCTGGAATACCAGTGCATTGGCACCGCCTGCCACACCGACACTTCCTCCTGCTGCGAAGTTCACAGCCAGAAGCCAGAGATTATCTTTTGCATCTGCGATCACCTGTACTTTTCCAGGTGCCAGGATCTTATGTTCTTTTGCTGTTTCAGCCGTTACATTTTTGTTGAATACCAGTGCCACTACTGTTGCACCCACACCTACACTTCCTGCTGCTGACAGTGCACCTGCCAGATTCAGAAGTTCCGTATCATCATGAGCCTCAATATAGACTCCGGGGAGAGGGTCGGTATCGTTTGTGGACGAACCGGCAGCTTTTTTTACAGAAATGGTCACATGTTCTCTTGATGTTGCTTTTACTGTGTTTCTTACAACCAGTGTATTAATTACACCGGTTATGGCATTGCTTCCGCCCGCACCTGCTGATACAGATACCATAACTACATCCTCATTTCCATTCGCAAAAATGATGATACCGCGTCTGCGTTCATTACGGTTCGGAATCCTGATGCCATTTGAGGAAGTCTGTACTGCCGGTGTTGCAGTTGTCATGAGCTCTGTCCATGTTCCTGCATGAGCCTGAATATCATTTTTCAGGATTGCTGTATTAATGGAAGCTCCTACTGCATTTGCTCCTGCCGCTGCAAGACCGCCTGCAATGATATAGATATCAGAATCTGCTGCTGCAATGATTCCGATACTGTCACCTGCTGTGATTCTGGAATGAGAAGTTTTTGTTCCATTTTCCACTTCTGCAAGGATAGTGCTGTTGTTTACGATCACAGGAACCACACCTGTCAGTGCATTACTTCCTGCCGCACCTGCTGCCATGATCACGAGAAGAACTGCTTCGTCACCGGTTGCCTGAACCAGTACGCTTCCCTCTTCTGCCGTGATACTGGAAGGAGCAGCTACAGTTGCCAGAACTTTTCTGTTCAGGACATTTACGCTCACTGTTGCACCTACTGCATTCTGGGATGCTCCGCTTACGGAAGCATTGATCTGGAAAAGTTTTGATACTGCTGTTGCCAGAATCTGTACATCTTTCTTTGCGTAAATTGTTACTTTACCGATATCTGCAACTGTTTTTGAACCAGATACCAGAACACTGAGTACACCTGCAGCACCGGTGCCGCCAAGAGCAGCGCTTGCACTTGCCAGTACACTGATCAGTTTTTCTTTTGTATCTGCATTCAGGACAACAGAACCTTTTTCACTGCGAATTGTTGTTCCGTCATTTACAGTTACATTTGCTTCTGTTCCGTTTACTGTTACATTCAGTGTTCCACCTGCTGCTGTCCTGCTTCCGGATACGGCTGCACTTGCTGCGATCCGATAAAGTTCACTGTTCTGCAGAGCTTTTACAGTTACATTACCATCAGCAGTAATTGATACCTGCTTTCCGATAAGTGCATTGCTTCTGTTCTTCATGACAATTGCACCAAGATTTCCGCCAATTGCATTGCTGCTGCTTCCTGCAGCTGCAACTGTGATTACCAGTACATTTGCTGAAGATTCAGCTCTCTGTGTATAGTTTCCGCCTGTAGTACGGATAACTGTTCCGTCAGAAACATCTGTTTTTACTTTGTCCTCGTTGTACAGGAAGCTTAATGTCAGGCCTGCTCCGACGTTGGACTGGCTGGCAGAAAGTGAACCTGCAATGATTCGGACATTTGATTTGTTGACAGCTTCTACAAGTGCATCACCAGTCAGAATGATCTGTACATTCTTTCCGATAATGGCCTGTGTATCATTGAAGAAAAATACCATGGCAAGAGAGCCTGCTCCTGAGAAATTTCCTTTTCCGCCTGATACTGCGCCGGAAATTGCTTCTGCATAATAATTCACAGAGCTTAAGAAATTCAGAAGGTCGATTCCTTCAAGGATCGTATCTGTACTGAGATTGATTTCTACAGAATAAGAAGATTCTGATTTATTACCATTTCTGGTAAGATGAATAATTCCTTTCTGTGAATCCGGAATCTTTGCATTGCCTTCACTTCTTGTGATAAGACTTTCAAGTCCCATCGGAAGTTCGTAATCGGAATCAGATACTTTTTCTTTCAATGCCTGTACTTTAAGTGATGTAGCTGTAATCTTCACATTGTCCATTATCTGGGCAAGGATCTGATTATAACCGTAGATGAATGCATAAGATGCACCCACACCAACTTTGGCACCTCTTGTTGCAACGGAATATCCACCTGCACGTACTGCAAGTTTGCTCTTGTCTTTTGCTGTGATCTCCACATCACCGCCTCTGATCTCAGAGCTGTTTCCTACAGTAGATCTTGTTTCTGCTCTTGAAACAAGAACAGATACTGCTCCTGCAATTGCTGCATCGGCCGTTCCTGTTACAGAACCTGCAAGAGCCTGCGCACCAAGATATCCTTTATATTTGCCATCCATGTTCTGAGAAAGTTCAGATGCAATGATCACTTTATCTTTGCCTTCTACAGTAACAGGAGTTGTCTCGCCTGCTGTGATGATTGCCTTATTGTTATTTACAGAAACAGCTACTCCCATTGCAAGAGAGAATTTTGCCCGACCCAGAGTCATGGTTGCACCACTTCCAAGAGTGCGGAAATTGCCATCATTGTCTGCCAGCATTTCAAGCACTTTGCCGGCTGTGATATTTCCGCTTACAGAAGTCTGTGCCATATGTCCGGTAATATTCAGTCCGACTGCAGCCGCTGCCTGAATGGATTTTTTACCAGGAGCATTCATGTTCATGGTACTTCCACCCTTACCGGAAGTGTTTGCCTGTGCCTGATCATTTGCTTCTTTTGAAGCATCCCCTACCTTGGAACCGGAACCTGTATCTTCTGTTGCAACGCCCTGAGATCTCAGTGCATTTGCAGAAAGTGACAGATTATTGTTGGTCTTTCCGGCAGTTGCTCCACTCTGATTACTGCTGTTGCTGTTTGCATCCAGTTTGCCGTTGATTTTGCTGGCTGTCTGGTTGTCTGTGTTGTCTTTTTCTGCTTCAAGTCCTTCGTAATCCCCGCTCATGATCTTATTGGCATTTTCTTCTGTCACTTCTTTTGCATTTTTGAATTTTGCCAGATAACGGGAAATATCTGCACCGATGGCTGTTGCCAGAGCCTTACTGTCATCTTCATTGTAAGTATAGCTCTTAAGTGATGCATTTCCGGAAATAATTCCTGTTCCTTCAAAAAGTGCCTTTACATCAGAATCAGCGATGTTGATCGCAACTGCTGCACCGACTGCAGTCTCATTACCTGCTGCGAATCCACTGGCCTGAGTAAGAGATTTACCTTTTGAAGCTGCTTCCAGGATAAAATCTCCAAGTGCTTTAAGGACTGTATCTTTTTTCACATAGGACTTAACATTAATATCTGTCAGTCCGATTGCTACAGATGCATCTACTGAAACATCCTTTGTCTTTGTATCATTGGCTTTGTCACCACTGATCGGATCTGTACCGGATACAGATGCGGTTGTACGATCATGCTCTGCACCTGCTTTTACCTCTACAGATTTTCCGGTTACTTTGCGTGATGAGCCAATTCCGGCTTCTACTGTTACATTAATTACATCGAGTGCAAATGAAGCACCCACACCGATGGTCTTTCCGTTTCCGGTCTTCGCCGGTGCTGTAACGGTTCCTGCCGGTACCGGTTCAAATGTCGCTTCGATTGTGACATCAAAATCCGGCATATAGAATGCATACACATTGTTGCCTCTGTTTTCAAAGGTTACGATCTTTTTGATAACTTTCTTTCCATCTGATGTATAGACAAATACAAGTGAGCCTTCCTTCAGCTGCATTCCATCTGCCGGAACTACGCGGACAAGTACTTTGTCTTCAAATTTTGCTTTGGAGAAATCTTTGCTTTCTCCGTTTTTGGATGGTGTTGTCACAAAAAGACTTCCGACTGCACCGTTTACGTTTCCGGACGGATTCAGCGGACGGATCACGATATCGTGAAGCTTTGACGGATCCTCTTCCACTGTGGAATCACTCTCTGTCCCGGAATTGCCTCCGGAAAGGTTTTTGTCTGCCTTTCCATCGTTTCCTACTGCTGCACTGCCAGTTGTAGATTCGCTCTGTCTTGCATCTGCATTTATAATGATATCACCGGTTGCTGTAATTACATTTGCAGAATCACCGATGTAAGCTTTTGTTGTACCGTTGATCACCGCGATTGCCACGCTGCCTGCCACACCGACATTTGATGCACCTGCACCGGAAACCGCTTCTGTAACAAATACATTGGAAGGATTTCTTTCAATTTCCTTCACATCTACATCCAGCCAGGTAAAGAGTCCATCAAGTGCGGCTGTTGTCAGTACTCTGCCAAGCTCACTTAATGTTGTCTTTGCATTGGTCTTCAGAGTTTCAGTGATATTTGAACCAATCAGTTCTCTGAATTTGAGAAGATTTTCCGGGTTGTTTCGGATATCCTCCAGTTTCATTCCTTCCAGAGGAGTTCCTTTTAACATGGTTGTCTTTGCAACCGTGACTACCTGATCTGCGGTTCCTGCCAGAAGACGTGTAAGTTTTTCTGTATTTTCTTCACCGAACAGATCTTTGAGTCCCATCTTGTCTGCTGCCTCTGTTACAAGACCTGTTACAAGATTCTTAACCCATTTATCTTCTGTTTCTTCATCTTCTGTTTCTTTATCTTCTTTAATTTCCTTTTCAGGCATCTGTGCGAGAACTTTAAGAGTTCCGGCCTTTACTGCTGCCTGATCAATATACGCTTCATTAATATAGGAAACGATATTTAATGCCACAGCTGCTCCGATGCCGGTTTTGGCCTGAGTAGCTGATGCATTTGCATAAGTCTCTGCTGTTGTCTGACCAATAGAAGATACTTCCAGCTCATTTACTGCTTCTACTGCAATATTACCCTCGATTGCTGCAATACTGCTGTTCTTCATAATATTGAGGTTGAAAGCAGCTGCTATCTGTACATTACCTTCACTGGTCTGTGAAGTCTGACGGTTTTCTGTCAGATTGCTGATCATACCCGGTTTCAGATTACTGTTGCCGGTTTTTCCTGCAATCTTAGATGCTCCGCCAATACTCTTGTCTGCCTGTTTGTCCGTTTCTCCTTTTTGCGAGGCACTCTCCCCGGAGTCATCGCCGGAAGATCCGCCGGATTCCCCACCGGAACCCTTGTCGGATGAATTGGACTGTGCTCCATTTGAGCCGGCTCTTGCAGTCGATTTCAGTTTACTGATACCTTCTGCAAAAACTTTTATGTTATTTGCTTTTACGCTTCTTCTGAGACCTGATCTGGAACTGTCATTGTAGACAGTGATCACCGGAGCTGCCCCGACACCGACTGATCCTCCTGCTGCTGCCGCATCGGCTGCAACCTGACGATCGATCACGCTGTCTGAAGAAACTGTCAGATCATTTCTTATCTGCCATTGAGGACAATTTGCCAAATCCGCATTTCCAATGTACGCTTCTGAACGCATTCCTGATATATTCAGTGCCAGTACCGGACTTACTGATACTCCACCTGCGCTTCCTGCTTTTGCAGTAACACGTTCTTCCGCAGAATGATCTGATTTGACTGTTACGGAATCCAGTTTTACAGTGTCTTTAATATAGGAAGGTTTTCCTTCACCTGTAACAGGATCTGCAACAATAGAGTCTGTACCTCTTACTGTTGTATTGTCTTCCATTCCAGAAATAACATCCACACCTGTAACAGCAACTGCAATTCCGGCACCTATGCCGACTTTGCCTGCCTTGTCATTTTTGGATGCATCTGCTATTGTATGGAAACGTTCTGCTGAAGATGCAGTTACATTTAATTTTGCATCGTCTTTCAGGGTAACGACTGCATCTTTCAGAATAAGAGCTGTCGTTCTGGCTGATACAACATGAACTGTGACTGATCCGCCGAGTCCGATCGATCCTTCAGAATATCCGCCATAGGATTCTGCGATCGATGTGACCGGTGAATTCTTACTTCCGGATACTGCTGAAACATTCAGAGAACCTGCCGTGATATTTCCTTTTTTGATGTAAGCATTGTTGCTGTGCTTTGTATAAGATACATTGACACCCACACCAAGTGACAGAGTCTTCTTCGGCTGTTCTACAGTTCCCTCCGTGAATTTTGCAAGAATGGTGATCACTGCATCATTGCCCAGATCAGTTGGAACTGTAAAACGATAAGCACCGTTTTCATCTGCAATAAGGTCAACCAGTTCATTTACTTCTTCTGCTCCGGACTTTTTGGTAATCATTGCTTTCAGTGAATTTGCAACAAGTGAATAACCTGCGTCCGGTGTTACATTGACTGTGATCACATCGCCCTGATCAACTCTGCCCGGAACTGAAACTGTTCCGCCGGCTTTCGTTGAGGAAGCTTTTGTCACATCAATTTTTACTTCGTATTTTTTCTGTGTTGTGCCGTCTACAGTTACGAGAATGATCATACCATCTTTCAGGGTTACTCCTTCCGGAAGTACGAAAGTACCTGTTGCAGCATCATAGCTAAGTTCACCATAAGTATCAGAATAATCCAGCGAACGGTCGTCCGGTTCGCTGAACAAGGATTCATATCCGTATTCAACTTTTACGTTTCCCGGATTCTGTCCTGCTATGGAACTTGTAATTTTAACAGTTTCTCCTGCATCCGCTCTTTGTTTGTCTGCAGTTGCGCTGCCGTTGATCACGATGGCATATCCTTTTTCGATGAAAACAGCCTTCAGGGTAATATTCCTTCCAGGCATTTTCAGTGTCCAGGTTCCATCTGCATTGGCTTTCAGTTCTACAGTGTTATTTTCTTCTGTTCCGTTTTCGGTTGTATCAAAGTAATATACTTTTGAAACCTTGTAACCGTTGACTGCTGTTATGTTGAGTACAACAGTATCACCGGTCTTCGGTGTGGAAGAAGAAGTGGTAAGCTTTCCTCTGGAAGAGTCTGTACCTGCAATTGTAATATTGTGTACATCGCCTTCAAAAGCTGCTTTAATGACCAGTTCTGTTCCCTCGGCCATATCCTCCGGAATTGTAAAATAATAATTTCCTGTCTTTCCGTCATAACTCAGACTTCCTGTTTCTGATGTCATGCGCGGATTTCCCTTATTATCAGTTATTACATTTCCCTGTGCATCTTTCATTACCTTCTGATAAGTAAATACAAGGGAACTGTCTGTAAGCTTATAGCCTTCTCTTGCAGTTACTGCTACAGCCACTTTATCTCCTGACTGAGGTGTCTGGTTATTAGATTTGAATGAGATTGTTCCGTTTGTTGTTGCCGCTATGCGAACATTTCCATGTCTCTGTTCACCGGTGATTTCTCCGTCATTATCTTCTGTTTCTCCTGTTGCCGGGTTTGTAGGAGTAATCTGTCCTGCGGAAGATTCATCAAAATTGGAACCATCTGCATTTGAATGTGCATATGTATCTGCAGTTGCTGTTACGCTCAGTTCACCGCCGGCTGTCACATTACCATCTGTATCAATGAATGCATCATTTCTGTTGAAGACGATGTTAATGGCAAGTGCTCCGGTTGCCTGTGAAGAAGAGGTGCTGCCTTTTCCGGTTGTGTCTGCTGTACCTTTTTCAAAATCTGCTTTAAATTCCAGTACTGTTCCGACTTTCAGTTCAGGCATCGTAAATACATATGCTCCTGCGCTGTTCTTCGGTACTGTATAAGTGATTTTCTTTCCTGCTGCATTGGTATAGATTGCTTTCAGACTTCCGTCTTTCAGTTTCATACCCTCTGCCGGATTTACAGTCAGTTTAATTGTATCGCCTGTGTTTGCTTTCACATGGTCTGAAAGAATAGCACCTTCCAGTTTTCCTGTAAGGGATTTTTTCTCGTAGTTCTTAATATCGAACTGTCCGATTCTGGTAGGCTGTGCCGATGTCGGTGTGTCTTCCCTTGCACCGCCTGTTCCTTCGTCAAAAAGATCGCCCAATCCCAGATCATCATCATCGTCCTCATCAAACAGATCACCTACATTTGTATTTTCTGATCCGCTCTGCTCGTCTTTTTCAAATACTGCAACAAGAATTACTTCTGATGCAGGCATCTCAAAAGTATAGGTTCCGGATGATATATCAACAGTTTTGGTAACATAAGAAGATGATCCTGCCGGAAGATAGGTATAAGTCAGGCCTTTAAGTTTATAACCTGTATTAGGTACAGCCTTTACTGTGACTTTCTGTCCTACTTCTGCTCTTGACGGTGCAGAAACTGTGCCGTGTTCATTTTCCTGTGAAGTGATGGTATTTCCGCTGCTTCCCTCAATTCTGCCAAGCGCACTGTTTAATTTCCCGATTGCTGAATTTTTTGTTTCCTCTGCGTTTGCTGAAAGCTTTGTGGTAACGCCCTTAAGCAGAGCTGTGATCTTATCTTTGACTCCTCCTACTGTCTGACTTTCCTGAGAATTCTGTTCTTTGGAGCCACCAACGGAAACTGCCTGTGTATCTACTTTTTCGGATGACTGAGAATTAATGGTGATGTTACCGTTCACCGCACTCAGACTTCCGTTTCCTGTCAGAGATGCATCTACATCCTGAATTACTACTGACGCTGCGAAAAATCCGCCATATTTATTGGAAAGGCTGCCACTTCCGGTAGGAGTACTGCTGCCGCTTTTCGGATTTACCGCACTGCCTGAGGTCTCTGGTGTCTTGTTCGTCGACTTTGTAGTCACTGTTGAACTGCCTTTTGCATCCAGACCGATATTTCCATTTCCGGAAATGATCTTACCAAGGACCTGAACATGAGAATCGTTCACTACTACAGATAAAGCAAGTGATATAGGCAGTGCGCCTACAGTCGAAAGAGTAGTGAGTGTAACATCACTTATGGAAGAAAGCTTTACATCTCCTCCTGCTGTGATGACTGAGTCTTTACCTGTTTCCACTCTGGCTTCTGATACAAGGATACCTGCTGCCAGTGGGATGTAATATTTTGCAAGAGTTTCGTTAGAAGCTGCAACATTTACTGTGGAAGAAGCTGTTGCTTCTACAGCGCCGCCTGCTTCTATGTTGCCGAAAATACTGATTACAGCATTTCCGATCTTGACGTTAATGATATTCGCTCCCTCTACAAAAGGAACCAGATTATTTTTCTGACTGCTGACTGCTTTCATTACTACAGAGCCACCAGCTTTTATGTTACTTCCTTTTTCAAGGATGATTTTTGCATTTGTTACAATATCCATAACAGAAGCATCCATTTCATCTCCGAGAGAGATTTTGTCTGAGATACTTCCCGGAAGCGGATTGTCTGTGCTGACAAGCGTATCATCATCGCCTGCCTCGATCATAACATTCACAGCTTCTATACTATCTTTTACAGTAATAACCTGTCCTTTCAGTCGGACATTCATTTCTGCTGCCTGGATTTTCTGGATCATCAGATTTTTACTGCTGACGATAAGAGAATCCATAAATCCTTTACCTTTAATAATAAGTGAAACAGCTTCATCATTCTGAGGATTATATACAAAATCACTGAAGCTTATCTTTCCTGCATCATAGATACCGGATTTCAGATCTGATTTTTTGATCTCGATCTGTTTTTTATTCTTCAGTTCATCTGTAAACGCTGTAACACCATCTGTAAATATCTTCAGGATTTTTCCGGTGCTGTTAATCAGTTCAAGTTCTGCTTTCTGCTTTGTACTGTCATAACTTCCCGTTGGATTGCTGTTCTCTTTAAGATCACCTGTAAGATGAAGTCTTCCTCCATCCTTATCCGCAATATTTACTGTGCTTTCTGTAGAAACATCTACTGTATAGACATCACTGCCGCCCCCGCCATCCAGATCAATTTTCTGTTTTGCTCCACCTTTTCCTGTGACATGAATATTGTCCTGACCATCACCGGATATTACTTCCAGACTCGAGTCTTCCAGTTCAACCTGAATGTTATCATCTTTTGCTGTACCGTAAACAGTTGTTGTTGCTTTCTTTGATGTAATCGTTGTATTCAGCGAATAATATAAACCGGAAAGTACTACATTGATTCCATCAATAATGATATTGCCGTTTACTTTCGCTCCGCCGCCTGCGCCACTGTTAATGGTTGATTTGTCGATCACATCACCGACCGATGGTTCTTTGAAAGAATTTTTCGCGAGGATATAAAGAGTTTTAAATAAACCCGGAGTTTTGTCCGATCCCCAGGAGATATTGATATCTCCATCATATTCGCCGTCATCCACAACAATCGTAATATCTGTAATGCCAGCATTTTCCTTTGCTGATTTGAGTGCTACATCAACAGCCTTCTGAATGGCATTTCTGCTGTCTTTGTTCTCTTCTGATGCCGGAGCATCATTTTTGAAAACTTCCTGTCCTGCTGTATTCGTGCCACCTGTAATCTGTTCTGCAATCTGAGCACTGCCTTCTTTTATTTCTTCAGGAAGTGATGTATCTACATCATCTTCTCCTGTTACTGCAGAATCTTCTTCTCCGGCTGTCTGTACTGCCGTCGGGGCCGGTTCTTCTGCTGCCGGAGCCGGAGCCGCAGCCGCCGGAGCCGCTGCACTGACCGAAGCCGGATGCGCGGTGTGCTTTTCGAGCACGCCCATCACACGGGAAATAACAGCGATGACACCCCAGAGAAGTGCCAGCATCAAAAATACAATAACGATACCGGACAGGGCGATCATGAGCGCGTCCAGTACGCTGATCGGATCGTGTACCATGCTCACTTAACCTCCTTGAACGAATAGCTTGCGGTGAAGGTCTGCTCCCGGCGCTCAAAGAACTGCTCTGCCTGCTGCGGGAATGCGATATAGGACAGGACGTCCTCTTCACTGCGGGCATGCGTGCCG
>ERZ779850.944-NODE-944-length-31805-cov-8.191622_pt1 | contig 31805 bp, 30 predicted proteins | sample MGYA00511249_ERZ779850 | MGnify/ENA primary metagenome ERZ779850 (study PRJEB29588, sample SAMEA2162475) | human gut metagenome | biome: human gut; feature: human-associated habitat; material: faeces | place: Denmark | collected 2008/2010 ...
GCTGCTGCCTCAGCTGGGCGAGGTTGTCCTGCATCGGCGGCATATAGGGGTTTCCGTAGTATGGATAGTTCATGCTTCATCCGTCCTTTCCCAGTAATACAAGGGTGTTTCGGCTCCGGAATCCCATGTGTCGTGCCAGTCTCCGTCTATCACGCACACCACATGGGACACCAGCGCCAGCAGATATGTACCACGCGGGTGATCCATTGCAAAATCACTCACGGAATAGCTGTCCGAACAGTCATCCGGGATAATATGCCGTGTAAAGCCCAGCTTCTTGAGATACGCGCCCCACACGGTGTTGGCGCTGGGCATATCCGCAAGTGCCAGACCCTGCATACAAAGCTGCACATACGTCTCATGCCAGCCCTGCCCCGTGGCGCGGCAGATCGCGCGAACAGGACAGTCTCCCACGTTCTTGCCGGAGGGATTCGGGTTATACCATACGAACATCACGACCACCTCTCTTTACCGCCAGCATACGGCAGATATCGCCGGAGAAAGCGTCAAGAAAAGGGCGAAAAAGTGCGTGAACATAAGAAAAAAAGACACACCTACACGGTGTGTCTTTTTTCTGCTCTCAGGCCGTCGGCCATTTTTTTGTATGCGGTACGGCGGCGGCGCTTTACGCCGTCAACCGATACGTTCATACGGAACGCCTGCTCCACGCAGCTTCGTCCCCGCACGTCGCATTCCGCGATACACTGTGCCTCCTCCTGCGGCAAGTCAAAAGATTGGATCCACGCGATAGCTCTCTTGGGTGCCATGCTATGCAGCATAGCCCGTATTTCACGGTGCTCCTGGTTCATCCTGCTTTACGCAGGCTTGCGGATCGCCTTGCGGCGGGATGGTGCCATAGGATGGTTGCCCTATCGCCCGTTGCTCCTTTCCTTGATTTACGGTGCTCGCCACCGGTTTTTCAATTCCTTCACGGACTCGACGCCCTGCTCATTTTTCATGATGGCCTCCACGCCCTGTCGCACGTCTGACTCCTCATAGCCGTGCTCCAGCATCTCCTTATAGATCAGCCGCGCCGTCTCGGTGTCTTTGTCCTTCTGCGCCCGGTACAGCAGCTCGCACCACCGTTTTCGGTTCCCGGCGCTCCTGTCCATGCGATAGATCGCTTTTTCCATCTCAAACATTACCCGCACATTCCCTGTGTCGTTTGCGATGCTGCGAGCGATAGACCACATGTCGCGCCCCATGTTCCCAACGCTGATTCCAAAAACCTTGCTGCACATGAGCATGACCTGTTTCAGGTTGTAGGCCGTGGTGGTTTTTGAATCCCCGCCCAAGCCCTTGATAAAGGTTTTGGACGTTCTGATAATATCGTCTGCCGCCGCTGCATCCATACGGTCAACGGTGTAGCCCTGCAAGATAGACAAAATGTCCTTCAGGTACGGAATACGGCCTACCGGGTTTATGTTGCTGATAAGGTTTCCCCCCAGCACAACATTTTTCACGGCTTCGCCCGCATTTTTTTCATCACCGGAATAGCCGGTAAATGCTTCCAGAATACGTTCCGCCCAGTTCTTATCCTTGTCATCGTCCCGCAGGCCGTCCACAATGGACTGCGCCAGTGCGTTCACCACGTCCGTCACCAGCAATGCGCCTACAGACCGCTTCAGCTGCTTCAGCGCCTTGCTGCGCTTATGCGGATTCGTTTCATACACCCATGCGTCGTAGGCCCGCATTAGGACGTTCAGGCTTTTCAGCGGCTCACCCATGAAAGACGTGGCCTGCCGCGTCAATGCGTCGCTGTCCCGCATGATCTGCGTGCGCTGCATAACGCCGTCCACCACCTGCGTCTGGTCGATCACATCCGTGAACAGCTCCGCCACCTGCCGGTAATACGCATCGCTGCCTACTTCCGTGTTTGTGTTTGCTGCCACCTGCCATTCGCAGGCGTTCCAGATTTTGCCCCACGTCACCGCGTCGGCCTTTCCGGCCAGTGCCATGCTCTTGTCGTTCAGCCATTCCCGCACGTTTCCGTCTGAACCGTATACCTCACGCGAAATGGTGTACCGGCTGCCCTGGTCAAAGCCGGATGTATCCTTGATCCCCGCAATAGCCGCCCACTTTCTGGCCTTGTCCCATCCGTTCCCAGCCGTCGCGCCTTTCGTAAGGCCCTTTGTCATGTTCTCCGGCTCCAGCACCACAGCCGCACGACAGTATGCCGTAGGCTGCTGGATGATCACACGCAGGTTCGCGCCAACCGCTGCGCCTTTCGTATTGCCCACGATGCGTTCCACGGTCCTTGTGGTAGAGCTGGCGCTTTTTACCATGCCGCTCTGCACATCCCGCATCAGGTTCCGCCAATAGCTCTGGGCCGCGTCGCCGTACACGCCGGACAGGACCTGCCGCACATTCTTCCCGGTCAGGTTGCCCATGCTGTCCCTGTACCGGTAGTTGTACAGACGGTTGATGTCCTCCATTGGAGCCAACAGTGTGGCATACTTGATCATATCGCTGGCGTTCTGCGCAAACACGTCATACGCGCCGCCGATGTCCAGCGCATTGCTGGCATTGGGGGTCAGGGCCTTTGCGCTGCCCATGTTCTTGATCGACCGTGCGTTGTCCGCGTCCTTCTCCACGCTGGAGGCCACCGCATCCTTTGCAGCCTTGATGGGCCAGTAATTCTCCTCCTTGAACTTACGGTAGCCGTAGACCTGCATACTGGCCTCGTTGCCCCACTCCGCCAGTTTTGTGCTTGCCAGTTTTTGCAGACCGTTTGCCACTTTGATCTGCTCAGGCGTCAGCACGGAGGTGATGGCCTTGATGTCCTCCTCCGTCAGCAGAATGTTGTCGTTCCCGCGCGGGATCGCCTTCAGCTTACCGTTCCGCTGGATTTCCGGCTGCACAATGCCGCCCACCGTCAGATGGTGCATAGCCTGTTCGCCGCGCCGCGCCAAATTGTACAGGTTCATGATCTGGTCGCTGGTCAGCGTCAGCTCCACGCCCCTGCCGGTGGTGAAGGTGTGTCGTTCAAACCGGTTTTTATACACGTCCGCATCCAGAAATTTTTTCGCCGCATTCCGCAGATCCATCAGCATCACGTGCTCTCGGTCCTGCGCGTTCCGCAGCGTTCGGTATACCTGCATGCCGCCGTCGCCGTAGGCGGAGAAGAACGTATACGGATCTGCCATGTCCAGCGAAATTTTCCGGTTTCTCCGCTTCCGGCTCATGCTGCCCATCATAAGGCTTTCCGCCCACTCGCTGGTCCGTGCGTACTTCTGATTGGCAAGCGTCCGGTCGTAGCTGGTCAGCGTGGTCTCGATAGCACGCACCGTGTTCCACACGGTCTCCAGCTCCGTCACATTCATGTCAGCAATGCGCTTGCCGCCCAGCGCGGACAGAGAATCCAGCAGACCGCCGCTTTCCGTCAGCGCCGGGTCTACCACCATATTCCCCTCGTTGTCCAGAATATCATCATAGATCTGCTTGAGCCGGTCTGCCTCCAGCGTCCTTCTGGTGGGGTCGCCGTCCGCGTTTTTCCGCAGCCGCCCATTTTCGTCGTAGCTGTTCGCGCTCTCCAGGTTAATATTCCGCAGCAGGGCCGCCACCACTACGCGCAGCTCCTCCGGAATGTGCTGCTTGTCCGTGGGATTCACCAGTTTGCGGGAGATTGCGCCGGTGTGCCGTGCGATCCGCGCCCGCATCGCCGTTGCCTTCCGTTTTTCGCTGCCCTTCTTGGTCTTCTCGTTGTACTTCTTCCGCAGCGCGTTTACGTCGTCCCGGCGCTTCTGCCGCTCGCGGGACAGCATCTCACGCACACGACCGACGGCCTCCTGCTTCTCCAGCGCACGCCTGTCTGCATACGTTTTCTTCTGCCGCACCTGATCGGAGATCATGCCGTCGATCAGCTGATTGGCGATCTCCTGCACCGCCGCATCCCTGTATCCCTCAAAGGGATTGTGGTAAACGCTGTAAAGGCCATCCAGCACATCCCCGATTTGCAGTAGCTTGTCCGCCTCCGTATGCACGTCGCTTGGGAAATAGCCCTCGCCGAACATCTCCGTCAGCTCGCCATACACGGTATCCACAGACGTGCCATTGGACTTGTTCAGTTTCAGCGTTCCCATGTGGCTCTTTCGAAAATCGCCGTAGTTTGCCATGTCCCCGCCGAACTGGATGGTCTGCCGCTTCAAATAGTCCCGAATTTCCAGCAGCTCCGCGCCGTACTCCGTCAGCTCAGAGGTGTTGTCCACAATGGCCTTTGCCACGGCCTTGGCGTGGGGCATCAGATCCTCCATCGTCACGTCCCGCTTCATCACAGCCTTGGCAAGCGCGTCCATCTCGCTTTGGACGTCCGCGTATTTCACATCGCTGCCGTACTCGCGGATAAGATTCTGCCCCAGCTTTTTCACGTCCCGCAGCACCACGGACGGTTCCTTGCTGATGCGCATCTCGCCTTTCAGCTCCTGTACCCGCTGCTTCAGCGCCTCGTTCTGCTTGGCCAGCGCGTTTCGCTCCTTCTTGAGATCCCGCGCCTCGCGCTCCACCTCCGCCGTTGCTTTCAGAGAAAACCTCGCATTTTCCACGCTGTTGACGGCATCCAGTCGGGCTTTTTCATCGCCGCTTGCGTATTCGATCATCCTAACACCGGCGTTTTCCAACGCTGCCTTTACCTCTGCGCTGGCGTCGTTAGGGATGACCGCCGCCAACACCTCATCAAATCCAACGGCTCTCTGTGGCTTCGCCTCAAAATACCCCGTCGGCATATTGGAAATATCCTGTGCCAACCGCAGCACTTTTTCCGCTGTGTCCGGTTTAATTTGCAGCGTGGGGTATGTCCGCAGCTCTTTATCAATTCCCGCCACAGTCCGTTTTGTTCGCAGCGTCTCTACAATAGCCGACGCCGCATCGTCTGATGCGATAAACTCATTCCTTGCTGCAGGATCCTTAATCTCGTTGGTCAACTCCGCAAGGCGTTCAGAATACTTCTGCCGGATAGCACTGTATTCTTCTTCGGTCATTTTCTGCAAACGACCGGAATCTCTTTTGATGTCAGCAATAGAGCCGTAATCCTTTGACGCAACACCCCAAATTGCCTGGCCACCAAAGAATGTGTTGGCACCCTTCTGATCGCCTTGCTTCATCGCTTTAACAATGTTTTCCAGCGTGATCTCATAGTGCGTTGCCGAAAAACTCCTGCGATTGCCGGAGGATGTATAGTAGTCCTTTCCGTTGTAAATGCCCTCGTTTTTTACAACTCCGTCAAACAGATCATCCAGCCATTGCTCGTACTCCTTCTGGTTTACCTTGTCGCGGATAGCTTTGTTGGTGGCATCCCTGTCCACTTCCTCCGTCACAGTCTCCGTGTTACCGACCAGATATTTTCGCGTATCCAACATATACCGCGTCTTTGCCGCAACGGTTTCTGCATTTACCACATCAGCCGCATCCTTTGCAGGAAGCCCCAGCTTTTCGTAGTATTTTTGCAGCGAGGCATTCAGCGCTTCGCCGTGTTCCTTAAACCACAGTTTTCTTGCCGCAATAGGCGACTCGCCGCCCTTTGCGCGGAAATCACTTACAACGCCGTCTCCCAACTCACGGATCAAGAACGATGCCATTTCCTGCTGGTTGTCGTCCATGCGTGTGACTTCGCGCTTTATTACATTCTCCACGGCACCGCGCCCAGTGTCTTCGAGGTAAATGTTCATCACGCGCGGATCATCGCGCATAGCCCCGACAACTTTATCTACGCCGCCCTTCCGGTTCAGCTCATCCTCCAGCGTGTTTGCCGCGGAATATAAGGGGTCTGCAAAGCTCCTGCCTTTCGCCCGCTCCATGCGGTAAAACAGGTCGTGGATTTTTTTGGCGGATTTCTCATTTACCTCGTACTCAATTCGCGGGGCAGTAGGTGTCCATGCGTCATAACCGTACACCTTGTTGCTGCGGAACAGCTGCGGGTCAATGGTATCCTTGCTGAACACAAACGAAATGTCGCCGTACTCGCCGTGACCTTCGTCTGCCTTTACGATGGCAATACTCGGCATAGGCAGTCCACCCAGTTTTGCAGCGTCCAGCAGATTTTTCTCCGTCAGGTTATGCAGCGCCAGCAGGTTTTTTGTCTCCTCCACAGGCGCTTTCAGTGAAAACTGCGGCTTGACATTCTCGCCCCGACCTTTGAACTGTTCATAGATGGAATTGATTTCTTGCACATACGCATGGAAATCGTGAAACACGTTTCTCCCAACACCATCTGTAAACAGTTCCGTTTGTCCGGTTGCAATATGCCCATACACGGTGGCATTAAATTCATCATACAGTCTGGCCGGGTCTGCCGTTTCAAGCGTCGCACCCTGATGATCTGCTACTTGTTCCAAAAGTATCTGCGTAACAGTGTCACTGAAATTAAGCAGGTCGGGTGTGTGCTCAATAAACTCGATGTACGGTTCAAAATTCACCTGTCTCATGACGTGCATGATCTCATGCGGGGCCAGCATGCCCCTGTTTCGTTCAGGGGCGGTTTCCCTGAAAAAGATTTGACCATGTACAGAAAAAGCCGGGGACGCATTTGCGCCTCGTTCTTTTACCCACGCAGCATCAGAAACAACAAAACTGGGAACGCGGAACGCAACTGCCGTCTCCTGTGCGTCATAAGACACTGTTCCGGGAGCAGGTGTAACGGTATTGCCGTTCACCCACGCGCGATAAGGTTTTTCTCCAAAATCCGCACTTACTTCTCCGTATCGTTCAGAAGAAGGAGAAAACTCTCCGCGAACTGTTTGATCTTCTCCTCGTCCGGTTGTTCTCCCTTCTCCTTCGCCGCGTCCATAAGCTTCTTTACCAGCTCGTCCTTTTCGCTCATACTCTGTTCCCTCCGTAAAAGTGCTTTCTGTTTTCATTATAACACGTTGTTCCGCCGCGTCAAAGGCCGTCTGCCATTGCTTTGCAATGTCCTCCAGCTCGGCAAAGTCCTTGCCGTATGCCTCCTGCGCCGCCATGTCGCGGTATTTGCCGGTGAACAGGCCCCTGACATTGTTGAGAAACTCCTTCAGGCTGTCCAGCAGCTTCTGTGCCGCCGTCCGGTTTTCCTTGGCGAACTTGGCAAACAGGTCTGCGTCGTCCAGCATATCACCGGCGAAGTCCGCCGCAAGCTCGTCCATCACCTCGTCACGCGTCAGCGTCACGCCCTCTTGCTCCGCCGTCTCCATGTACCGCTCCACGATCTCCGCCTCTGTGTCCGCACCGTTTTCCCGCATCTTGTACTCCACCGCCGCCTGCCGGAACTTCCGGTATTCAGAGGGGGACAAGTCCTGCATCCGGTGGGTGATCTCATGAGCGGTCACGTTCAAAAGCGGCTTGCCGCTGTCAGCGGCGATTTGGATGAGATTCTGCTCCTTGATGTACTGGCCGTTGGCTCTGCCGCCCAGCACCTGATCCACGATCTCGATCCGGACGCCCAGCTTCTTGCCCCATGTGTTCAGCGTGGCGGCGGTGTCCTTCTTTGCTGCGATCAGATACCGGCTGTACTCGTTGTCCGCCAGACCGGCACCCGCCGTGGTTGTCACGGACGCTACCTCCGCGTTCTCCCGTGCCACTTGCGCCCGTGCGTCCTCCAGCCCAGCATTGTACGCCGCGTACCGCTGCTCCGGCGTCAGCATCGCCGCGTACTTGCCCTTGGCCTTGTCCGCTTCGATGCCGTTCAGTCCCGCGTTGTACACGCTGGAAAATCCTGCATACAGGGAAGGTGCGTCCTCTGCCGTCCGGCTCATTTCCTGATACGCCTTTTGCCCGTTTTCCAAAAAGCCGCCTACGCGCTTCTCTGTGCGTTTCTGCGCAGCAGGGAAGGGAGGTGTAGCCCTCTGCGTTTCCTGCGTCACCTCGCGGCTTGCAAGCCCCGCAATGTCCCGTTTTGCCTGACTGATCGGTTTGTCCGTGTCCAGCTTCACGCCGGTGCGCTGCTCCAGCACCTCCACCGCCACCGGGTCACGGGCGATAGCCGCCGCCTGATTGCCGGTGATGGTCTCGCCCCGCGTCACAGCCTCCACCGCCTCCGCAGACTTTGCGTTCATCTCCGGCGCGGTGTTCTGCTGCACATCTCGGTTGTACTGCGCTTTTGCCGCGCCATACGCCACACGGTTGCCAAGGGCATTCACGCCCATTGTGCCGCCGGACAGCAATCCACCGACGATCGCGCCGCCGGCAAACTCTTCGGCAGCGGTTCCCGGATCAAAAATCGCGTTTTCGTTTACGCCAAAATACGGATTATCGGCATCATATACTGCATTTTGCAGTGTTCGGTCGATGATGCCTTGCAGCACCTCCTCCTTGCCTTCGTCCAGCATGGTGTTCACCAGCGTCCGCCACGCCGCCTGGTTCGCCACCTTTCCTGGCTGGTTTTGGATCCCGCCGCTGATCTCGATTTCCGACCCCAGCAGCGCGTTCCCGATGGCGTACAGCGCGGCCCGCTTGTCGTCCACTCCCTCCTCCTTTGCGTCGTTGTAGCTGTGAGAAAAGATCTGCGCCGCGCTGGAGAGATAGTTGGGGTCCTTGGCCCGTGCCGCCGCCACATTCTTCAGCGTCTGCACCAGCGCCGGGGAACTCTTGGCCGCCGTCTGCGCTGCCAAGGTGCCCGCCTTTGCCGCCGCGCTGGTGCCGCCGGAGGCGAAGGCGATGGCCAGCGAGGGCAGCGCCTCCACCGCAGACGCCAACAGATTCTCCCCCTTCTCCGCATACTGGCCACCCTTGGCGGTGTTTTCCGCGTACTTCTGCTGCAGCCCCTCCTGTTCGAGAGCGATATTCTCGTCCCATGCGTTGAAAAAACCGCGCTCGTTCATCGGTGCGATATTTCCAAACAGCGCGTTCCAGCCCTTGGCCACCGTGCGCTCTCCAAGGGCCAGCGGCGTGGTCACATCTCGTGCGATAGCCGAAAGACCCATGCCTCCCGCTTTCAGCAGGCCCTTTCCATAGTTGTACCCCTCGTTGGCCTGCTTGTCCGCACCATAATTCCCCGCGCCAAGGGCGGAAATATTGTAGTCGTTTTGCTTTTTGGAGCTGAAATATTCCTTGTTTGCCTGCATTGCAGCCTTGTCCGTATGCCATGCAACGCCGTCAGAGGAGCCTTTGCTCGTATCAACACCGACATATGTGGCCTTTGGGCCGCGCCTATCCTGCGCTGCAGAGGGGCCAAGCGTTCCGGTATATGTTACTTTTCGCTTTTTCCCGTTTCGTTCGGTATTCCCAACGTAAGTTACCTTCATACGGCCTCCTAATCAGAAACGTTAAAGCCCATTTTCTTAATATCCTGTTTTTGTTTCGAGCTAAGGTCATCCCACACAGATTCTACCAACTGCGCCGCTCCCTCGGCATCCCCGGCATACAGCCGCCCACTTATTGTTCTCTGTATGTCGCTGAAAGAAGCAACGCCGCTGCCTGTCGCCTTTACCTTGTTGCCGGAATTTTCGATGCGCGGCCCGGTCCCTGCGGTAAAATCAAATTGATAATCCGCAGAATTGGCCTTCGTCTGCGCTGACGACCTTGCCGCTGCCTGCGCTGCTGCCTTCTGCGCGTTATAATCAGCCAAGCTGTCCCTGTACCGGTCATATTCGTCGTTGGCCAGATTACGGTACAGGTTGGCGTTGTCCAGCAAATCGCTTCGATCCTGCGAGTACATCTGCCGCGCTACCTCCTCCAGCTGTGCCATGTACTGGTTGTACTGCTGCTGCGCCGCCGTGGTGGCATAGCTGGAGGCAAGGCCACCGGTGCGGCTGGCCACCTGACCAAGAACGTCCTGCATGCTCATCCGCCCGTTATTCCCGTACCGGTCAGCCAACGCCTGATACTGACTGCCCTTTGTCCAGTCATCGTAGTTCATGCTGATCAGCTGTTTGGCCAACTCATTCAGCGTGTCCATGTACTCGCTGTTGTAGGTGGGCAGCTCGTCAATGCTGGCGGGGAGGGTTACCTGCTGATTCGATCCGTAAGATCCGCCGCTGGATGCCCCGCCTCTGCCGGTATCCGTCGGCAAGAAGGCAATGCCTGCGCCGCCACGGATCGCCCCGGCAAGAACAGCATCCGGGGAAAGCCCGCTCGGTGTTCGCGGAATAGCGCCGGTAATCGCACCAGTAACCGCTGCGGTCGGTCCCGTGGTTGAATAGTTCCGAGGTGCTGCACCGGAAACGGCCCCTGCAATGCTTGGCGTGGGCGTTATGGTGCTCCGGGAGCCGTTGATGTTGCCAATGTTGTAGGGGCCGACCCCCCAAGATTTCTCAATGGCATTTGCCAAAGACGGCAGTGTGGTTTTTTTCTTCCCAATATCGTCGTATTTTTTTCTGATATCCATTATGTGCCCTCCGTGTTGTTGTTTTCCAGTGCCGTCACGCGCTGTTCCAGTGCCGTCACGCGGCCAGCCAGCGCAGTTTGGTCATTGCTCAGTGTCGTAACGCTTTGCAGCAGTGCAGATATGCTGGCACTGTGGCTGTTCACCGTGCTCTGCAATGCGGACACTGTGTTTTGAAGCGCAGTCAGCAAAATGTAAATCTCGGCACTGGAAACGCCTGCCGCACTGACTGTTTTGCCAACATTACTGATGGCCCAATCTGTCCGCTGACACATATACCTGATATAATCCTCGATGATTTGGAACGCAGTCTCAGGGTCTGATTTTGGTATAGCGTTTAGGCTCTCCGGAAATACGATCACGTCACATCACTCCCCAAAATAAATTCTCTGGATATACCGAGAACCGCGCACGGGCCTTTTCCCTCCAACCGAAGCTCAAATTTATCGCAACGGTTTGCAGCAAACCGCATCCGCGTCACATTGACCTCGCGTCCGATCAGTCTTCCGCACTCCTTCCACGGCTTTCCATCGCAGCGCATTTTGACGATCACATAGCTTCCCACCGGCAATTCCACCCGCATCAGCATCCGCGAATACGCTTTTTTCCCGTTCAGCGTTTCATACATCGGCGCAAATTGCACCATCCACATCTGCGTCTGCGGCGTTTCCTCTCCATCCAGCAGATAAATGTTTCCGCTGTCGTCCAGCATATAAAGCTGCCGGCCCAGCCGCGCAAAATCTACCGCCTTTGTCTCGTCCTCAAGCACCCAAATGCCTGTTTTGGTCTCGTACACCATCAGGCGGCTTGTGTCACCGTCTTTTACGCTCAGGTAATATCTGTCTCCGTCGTTTCCTGCCACCGCGTCCGAAAAAACTTTTTCGCCGAAATTCTCGCTGATCAGCGTGGGCGTACCGCCGGAATAGGCGTACACCCCGTGAGGCCCTTTGTAAAACAGCGTGTCGTTAATGACCTGCTGGCTCTTGTGACACCCATCTTGCAGACCTTCCAGCTCGTAAGTGTACATGGAATATTCTGCCGGATAGCCGCCCAGCATTTTGTGCAGTTTTGTTTCCTTCCAAAACAACACGGAAGAGCTGAGCTTGCAGCATCCTGTAAATTTTCCATCCGTGCCGACCGCCAGCGTATAGGAATCCGTTGAAAGTCCTTCGTACACATAAAAGTTGGTGGGGTCTCCCAGCGCACTGGCGTACAGTGTCTGTGTTGTACTGTTGCACCCCCATAACCGGTTTTCGCTTTCGCAGATAAAATCAAGATCCGGAATTTTTCGCTCTATCTTGATGCTTGTGCTGGTTTCCGTCGCCTCTGTAAAGGTATTGTCTGCCACGGTGATTTCCTTGGCAGTGACGGCTTTGATCACAAAATCCTTATTGTTCGCGCTCTGCGTCACACAACCGGATAGCGTAACTCCGTCGCCCGCCTTGAAAAGCGTTGTCAGGTCCGTCCACCCGCTTACCGTCATTTTATTCTTCGTAAACTTGGCTTTGCTTCCCGTCACCGTCGCCGCCAGCGGCTTTATTTTTTTGGAGTTAATATCCAGATACACCTTGTCCGGCCATATCACCATCTTCGTGTTGATCACGGCGAACTGCTTTTGCCCTGCTGTCACTGTCCCGATCTTTTTCCCATCATACAGCAGAGATGTCCCCTGTACCACGACCAGCTTTCCCCATGCCGTCATTGCCGTGGCGTTCTTATAGGGGTCTTTTTTCACGCGGCCTTTTCGCGTGGTAATATAGGGCCACCGTCTGGCAGACACATTCAGGCTATCCCGTAAATCGCCGTCTTTCAGCGCATCTGACCAGTTGATGCCGCGCATCTGTACAATATCCACTTTGTTTGGCCGCAGATCATACGGCAATTCCGGCATTCGCATCACATCACCTGCACACTTCCGCCATACGCAGGGCAGTTGTTCCGCCGCCACCACGCCAGCGCCTCACCCAGCGCCTCGTCATACACGGCTTTGTCGTTGCCGTACAGCGCTGTTTCGTTGTTGTAGTAGTCAATTTGGCTGCACAGATACAGCACATATACCCGGTCATAGGGGGAAGGGAGCAGCAGCTCCCCGTCCCCCGTGGGCCAGTCGTGTACGCGAGATTCTGTGCATATCCGTTCTGCGATCTCCTTATCCAGTCCCATCACCCACGCCGCCTTTTGCTCGTCGCTGATGGTATTCATCCGCAGCTCATCCGCCTTGGAGATCGTTCCCGTTACTGTCATGCCGCACCTCCTTACACCCCAAGCAGCTTGCCCCAAGTTCCCTTTCCAGCGATACCGTCAGCGCCGAGGCCGTACTTGGTCTGGAACTTCTTCAGCGCCGCTTCCGTGCCGCCGCCGAAGTCGCCGTCCGCACCGGCAGAGCCGCAGGAGAACCCGTAGGCGATCAGCGCCGCCTGCAAGGTCTTGACATCTGCGCCATCCATGCCGCGACGCAGCACGCGCACAGCCACAGAAACCGTTTCGGCAGGTGCAGGTGACGGGGCTGGCTCCGCATCATCCCTCGCCGCAAACGGCACGTCCAGCGCCGCGCAGAGGCCCTTGGCGATGGTCTCACCGATGAGCGTCGTATGGTTAATAATCCACTCCGCGATGTGGACCACATCGTGGAAATCTACCTCGATGTATACCGTTGGCGCGGCGGGGTGCTTCACCTCGTACAGGCTTGGATAAGCGCGAATAACGTCCGGCGCACCCGGCGTCACGGGTCCCAGTACATCCATCACAGCCTTACACGCCTTGTACCCTGCGCTTGCCTTATCGGAGCTGTAGCAGAACAGATGCGTACCGCTGGCCTTTCCGTTACAGGCGTTGGAATGGATGGGGACGTGCAGGTCGGCCTTGAAGCGGTTGGACGCCGCCACACGGTTCTGCATGGTGTCGTACTGCCCCAGCATGACCTCCACACCGGAGCGCTCCAGAGCGGCCTTGCAAGCCTCGGCAATGCGCCCGCACTGGATGGCCTCTGTGGTGTTGCCCACCGCATAGCTGTTGCTTCGCTGGTCGCTGGGGGACAGATACACCCTTTTAGTCATTGCTGCCAGCCTCCTTGTGGTACTGTGCCGTGCTGATGCACAGCACCGCGCCGAGGAACGTGTCCACGGCGGTGATAGTGGTCACCACCTCGTCGGCATAGGGCCACGCCCATACCGCCGCCAGCGCCGCGTACAGCGTGGCCACGGCGGGCATAACGATGATGACCAACCACTTGAGGATGTCGTATACCTTGTTGTTCAGCTTCATAACAAATTCCTTTCCGGCCTGTCGGCCTGTTCCATTTTTGCCTCACCGAATGGGCAGCTTCCGAACTTCCTCCATGACGCGCCGTGCGCTGCCGTTGCCGCCCATCTCCTCATACGGCTCATAGAGATACACCTGCAAGCTCTCATACTCGTCCTGTGTGACGTAGCCCCGATCGATGTACACCATGCCGAGGTGGATAATGCGGTCGTGGGCCAGCCCTACCAGCATCTTCCGCTCCGCATCGTCTGCCTTGCTGCGCTTGGCCGTCAGCTCCATCCGCTTGAGGATCACCTTGCTCACCACGCCCCACAGGGCGGTGGAGGTCAGCAGTGCCACAAGAAGCGGCACGCCGACATTTGTCCACGCTTCCATCCGGTCACCTCCTACAACTCGGCGCTGAGCACGATCTGTGCCCCTTGCCGCATGAACAGGGCGTAGGTCTCGCCAGCCGTCAGGCCGCTGGACGTAAAGATCAGGCTTCGCATGCTGCAAGCCCCGCCGGTCTGCATCGCCCAGCCGCCTGTGGCCCTGGTGACGTCCTTCGGACTGCCGGAAGTTTTGCCCACCTTGAACAGCGATACGCCGCCGGTGGGGATGGTGGGCGTAGGCGATATGCGCATGGGCACAGCCAGCGGGATGGGTACCCACAGGTCGACGGTGTTGTTGGCGTACCCGATGGCCACTCCGTTGCCGGAGGTGTCGTAGGGCGTGGAGATGATCTGGAGATAGCGCATGCACTTGGTCAGCTCCTCGCCGTAGTCGGGCATCTCGTTCAACACCCACGCGCCGCTGCTGTTCTGATGGGTCAGCGTCTGCTCCGTCCCCAACTCCAGTTTGACGGCCACGAGTTTTTCCCCCGCCGCCGTGACTGTGACCGTCTTGTTTGCGCTGTTGTAAGTCGGCACCACCTCGCCCACTCCGGCCTGCGTCAGGGCAGATGCCGTCACAGTGCCGACCGGCGCGGTCTCCAACACCTGCTGCATGGTTCCGTTCAGCGTGATGCCGTCCGTGTTGATCGTCACGCTGCCGCTCACCAGTTTCCAGCGGTCCAGAAAATACCCTGCGCTGCTGATGGTGCCGCTGACGTCCCGCTGGTTCACCGGATTGACAAAATACCAGTTGTCCAGCAGGTTCCGGTTGCACGGCCGCACTTTGGTAGCGATGACGCTGCCGCTGATGGCGATACCATCGCCCGCCGTATACGGTGCTGGTGCGTTGATGTTCGCCCGCGCCTGCGCCTTCTGCGCGTCAGACAGTGCTTGCGATGCATTGTACTTGACGGCACCGTCAACCGATGTCGCGGCTTCCTCTGCGCTCTGCGCCGCAGCCGTTGCGCTCGCCGCTGCGTTCTGCGCCGCAGTCACGGCATTTGCAATAGTGGCTGTCAAAACATTGTAGTAATCGCTCGAAATGATTTGCGCATCAGGATATACAGATGCGGCAACATCAATTTTGAATGCGAAAGAAGCAAGTTTGCTGTTGCTCGATCCGTAAATATCGACCTGTGCAAACACATCACCTGCAACGGTAAGGACTTGCGCGGCAACGGGTATTGTGACAACATTTCCGTCAACGTCAACGACATTTCCCACTTCATCTGCGTCATACATTCCACCTGTACCATCAGGCTTCGCGAAACGCAGCATAACACTTGCAGAACCAACATCGTATGCGCTTGCGCCGTCCCACAAGGAAGCTACAATGTAACGGCTGTTGCTGTCATTCTGCACCATCTTCAGGACGGGCGGCACAATGTCGGTGGAAAGATTAAGGTTTACCGCTTGATTGACGCTCATTCAATATCACCTCTTAAAAGTTTTTCACTTCGGAGACGGACGCAACACTTCCGGTTCCGCCGGTCTTTGTGGCGTTGCCGCTGCCGTCAAAGTTAAATGCGCAATACCAATCGTTGGATGCACACTGGAATGCCCCCGATACGCCTGACGGGATAAAGCAACCGGCCTTGTTATTACTGCCGCCAGTGCAATAAACCACGTAACCGATTGTTTTTTTCTCTGGAAATGCGACAGTAGAGCCGTTCAGCTTGTAGCTTGTGGCGTCCACCGATCCGCCAACGGACAAATCTTTCTCAATGTCCCCATACTTTGCCCCAATTGTATTCGCAATGGCCCGTCCAAACCCAACGGAAAAAACAACGTTTTCTGTGTCGGCTCCGGTGGTGTTGTTGTGGTACACGCGGTATATTTTCAGCATGTTATCACCGTCAGAAGGATCAAGCCGCAGCGCCCATCGCGTAGTAAAATTGACAGTGCGCGTACCTGCGATGATCTGCTGAATCTGTACGGTATCAGTGATACTAATTGTGCCGTCCCCGTTTACGTCCAGTTTTTCATAGTCCGCCAGCGTAGGCGTGACAGCCTTGGTGTTGATTTGCCCGATGCGGTCAAGATCGGCCTGCGAATAGTCCGAATTCCGGTATGTTGCGCCGCTTCCGATTGTGGATAGTTTGGTGTTGAAAAGCTCCATATCTCCGGTGCTAAGATTCCACTTGCTTTTCCCGTCTTGTGACTTGATAAGTACGGCCGTAAGCGTCCCAACGTCCATGAAATCAGCTACAATATGACCTTCCTGTGTGATTGCTGTTGCGTATGTCCCGTTGTAACCGTTGCTGCTGAAGCCAAAGCCGCCAATATTGAAGCGCCACACCTTTTGAGCGGTTGCAATATCGTCAGTATCCATGATAAGGAACTCAATTGGCTTTCCGTTGCCATCGTATACGAACCGGATGTTACCGCCAGAAGCGCCAGTGATAGCCTTTGTCGCGTTCTCAACTGCCGATGTTTCCCGCTGCCGAACTGCGCTGTTCGGATCATAAATCGCAGTTTGCAAAGACTTGACAGAACCTTGCAAAGACGGAATCACAGTTGACAAAGTGACCTTGTTTTTGCTTGCATCATTCGGATAGATGCAATACTCAACAATTCTGTGCGCAACCCTTGTGTTGAACTTCTTATCAAGCAGCCACACAGCCTTGTGCATCTGCAACTTCTGGAAGCTGTAGTCGCTGTCGATTGCAGCAACGTCCACAACATCGCACTCATAGCTGACAGCCGGGACAGCATTTGCGTCCAGCGTGGCTTGCGCATATTCAAGCAGGGATTCTTTGTTTGTAAAGCGTTCATCGCTGATAGCTACGCCATAGATGATTCTGTTGGAATAGGTATAGTTTTCAACGTAGTCTTTGCCGTTGTTGATGCTGGCGAAAGTCATTCCGTCAGCACCTTTCGCCCGTAAACGTGTGCAGAAGGAAGAACTGTCACCTGCAATGTCAAGCTGCCGAAGGTTCAATTCTTCCGCCAAGAAAGCGTATTGCGGCTTGTTGTCGGACGGGCAAAGGATTGTGACGGTCTTTGTCGCTGTGTCAAACATAGCGGTCACGCCGGTCCATGTATCTTCCACCTGTTCGATAATCTCCATCGGTGTCAAAGCGCCGGTAATCGTCCTGCGCGTTGTAATCCCGGTGTTATCAACAAGATTCCATCCGACAGACGTAAGAGCTGCCGACAAATGATCGTGTGGCGTTGCGCTTGCATCGTAGTCCGTTTGCACGGAACGCAGTTCATCAAGGTCAAGTTCGCAGGTGATGTTGTCGCCATTGACAATCTTGACAAGATATGCCTGGTTCCGCGTGGTTTCGTGGACGCTCTGCTCGTTTACGATCTTGATGTCATCTGGGACAGAGAAAGACAGCTCATTGATTCCGTTGTATTTTTGTTTTATGCAATAGTCATCTACTGCCAGAATTGTTCCATCCGAAAGTGTTAGCATATTTCACCACCAATCACAAAAAAACCGGATAATATTCTATATCTGCTTCCGTTGTGCAACGGACTTCATTCTCTCCAGGCTGTAAAAAAGGAAAACTGACGAAATCTGTGTCCGCAATCAATACGGGTGTTCCGTTTTTTAACAGTCTTCCAGTCAATCCGTCAACAACCAGCTCGTCTCCCGGTTTGCAACCAAGGAAGGTTATCCCCGCCAGAACGAACGAGCCATCTCGATCCGATTTAACGGTTGCCTTGTATAGCGTTTCCGGCGCGGTGGAGAAACACATAACAGCTGGGGTCTTCGCCGACACCAACTCGCCGCGCTGATACCCCAGAAACTCAAGCGTAAAATCCAGGACGCCATTACTAACCGATTCTGCTTCTCCTGCGCTCACAAGAGCCGCGACATATCTATCTCCATTTGACAGCATGATATCAACTTTATCGCCAAGGCACATAGACAGGATCGCGGACTTTGTTCTGGATGCGTCGACGGCAGAACTTTTCACAATTCGCACGGGGATCTTAAGAGACTTTAAACCAATTTTCGCTTTTGTCGCTACATAGGCAGAACATCCTCCCGCATACACAGACCTGTTAACAGGCGCGGAGGTAACAATATAGCCCGTGCTGATATATGCGCCATTTTGCGTCATTTCTTTGCCGTTAATATACCACTCGAGCATACTGTTACCCCCTAACAAGTTGAAGTTGTGCGCCCATATACGGCGCGACAAAACGTGCCAGTTCCTTTCCACTCGGCGAAACGACGGTAAGGTGGATGCTTCTATCGCTTCCCCGGGCACTGCTTGTACCCGGCAATTCTCCGATGGGCGCAGATGCAGAAAAACCTATTTCTGCGGCATCAAAAGTCATGCTTCCTTCAATGTCTTTTTTTATAGATGCAAATTTTTCTCCGAATCCATCCCCAAGTCCCTCCGCCATAAATCCGCCAATGCCAGCAAAAACCTTAGACGGGCTGTGAATTCCGAGTAGATTTTTTACACCGTCAATAACTCCGCTAAAGAGACCCTTTACACAGCCCCACAGCCAGTCCCCCATGCTGCTTATGCCATCCCACAATCCGCGGATGAGGTCTTTGCCGACGCTCAAAATGTCGGGGATGCCGCTTATAAGGCTCTTTACAATTGTCTGAATGATTTGTGGGACTTTTGCGGCGAGTTGCGGTAGCGCTTCAATCAATCCTCCTGCCAGCGCCACAATTAGCTTGATCCCACCGTCAACCAGCGTCGGAAGGTTTTCAATCAGCTTGTCGACAATTGTATCGACCAATTCAAGAACACAGCTAATCAGAAGATCAATGTTGTCAAGAACTCCGTTAACCAGCGCCGTAATTAAATCCATACCAGCCGCAACTATGCTCGGAAGATTCTCAAGCAAAATCTGAACGGCCATCGGAATAATTGTCTGTGACGCTTCTGTTATGAGCTGCGTAAGCCCCTGAATAATCACGTTCACGCGAGGAATAATGTTTCCGCCAACAGTAACAACACTGTCGACAAAACTGCTTGTCAGTTCTGAAAAATTTGCGTTGTCATCGGCGATGCCAGTAAGCAGATTTTCCCATGCACCTTTCATGGAAGCCACGGAGCCTTGAATCGTATCAGCTGCTTCCCTTGATGCGTACCCCTGCATTCCAACCATTTCGATGTAATCTACAAGGGCGCTTTGACAATCAGCCAGGTTCTCGATTTGATACTCTGTGGCGCGCCCGTTTGCCGCGTTCCACTCGTTTACCTTGTCGATAACATCTTGAAAGCCTTCTTTTGTGGGCGTGATGCCGATTTGAAGGTTATCCAACATGGTATAGTTGGACTTCATAATTCCGTTGAAAGCATTTTGAACTGCTTCTTGAGAATTACCGGTCGCCGCTACAACGTCTGCTTCAGCATTGATGATCTTGTCGGCAAGCTCTGCCGCCGCTTGTTCGTTTCCACCGAGCGCCGTTTTTAAGCCCGTTGCAAATCCGTTTACTTGACGCAGGTATTCGTTCTGGCTCATTTGAACGGTGCTATATGCGTTTTTGGCTTTATCTGCGATAAAGTCGTAAGCTCCTCCAAACATCAGCTCTGCGCCGCCTACGAGCTGCTCATAGTCGGCATAGGCAGCCATCGCTTGTTTGCTAACAGCTACAATAGCCGTGCCTCCCGCAGCAACAGCCGCCGCGCCAACTTTGGCAGCAGTCGCAAGCCCGCCTTTAAGCTTATTTGCAAGCGTTTCTGCTCTGCTGCTTGTTTCCCCCAAACCAATGTCTACGTCGCTGTTATCAACAGTGATTTTCACAAAAAGATCAAGCAGGTTCATTTTTTCACCACCAATCCGCACCGCGCGACCACATCGGCGGTAATCTCTTCGCACGTTCTGTTGTCCTGCTTTTTCGGCTCAATCATATCAGCGTATCGCGCCTTGATGTAGTTCCCTCCCGCGTATCGCGCCGTGTTTTCTGCCACAATGCGCAGCGCGTCCGTCACATAGATGTGGTATGCGTCGTTTCTTGCTTTTTCATTGAGCCGTGCCGTGCAGTATCGCAGGAACGGTTTTATTCGCTTTTGCCCTCGGTATTCTCCGGCGCAGAGCCAGAGGATTTCTCGCTCTGCGCCGAGATAAAAAGCGTGACGAATGCTTCGTCCGTCAACAGCTCCACCGCGTCCCGCGTCAGCTTCACAAGGTTCAGTGCGCCCTTGTAATCGTCTGCGCTCACGCCCTCAATAGCCGCAAGAATGGCAATAATATCGCCTTTGTGGCCCTTGAGCAGCTCTGGGAGCGATTTTCGCGCTCTCTGCGTAGCAAACTGCTTTGCCGTCATGCCCTCCGGTAGCGGTTCACGCCGAAACATGGCCGAAGCTTTTTCGTCCTGTGCAATATTGGCGATGGGGTCAATGACGTCCGCAATGATGTCAAAGACGCGTTCGCCATGAATGTCGGAAAGTCTCATTTACGCCTCCTCCGTGCCGGCCTTGATGTAGATTTCAAAGGGAACAGCGTCCTGCGCGCTCATGGAATAGTGGCCGGTAAACTCAAAGGCAAGCTGCCCCTTGGCCTTGTCGCTCGTCTGGAGCTGGAAGCCGCCCGTAGAAAGCGCGTTGATCAGTTTGATGGCGATAAAGCCGCCGTTGGTTTCGCCGTTCTTGTCAGAGTAATCGCCCACAAGCCAGATATCGTCAAAGTCCGCGTCCTTGAGGTCATTGCGCGGTGTGACCTTGGTCGTGTCGGTCGCCCCGATGTCCGCCGCGCCGCACAGCCGCTTTGCAATGGCGGTATCGGCATTGACAAATGTGCCGGTCATCTTGACTTCCCACGAATCGAGCTTTTTCAGCTCCTTCATGTTCTTCGGGCAGTTGTCGATATCCTCGCCAAAGTCCGAATAGGTCGGCGTGGCGGTAAAATTGACGCCGCCGGTCGTTGCGCCGATCTGCCCCGCCTCGCCGACGGCGCCGGTCGCAGGCGTGAAGTCTGTCGTCAGAATTCCCGCATTGATTTGCAATTTCTGGAATGCATCAGAAGGGATTTTTGTAAATTTCATAGTTTTGTCCTTTCATCAGTTCTGCGACAGATATTCCACCGTCATGTTGAGATACCGCCGCTTGATGTTTTTATCGCTTTCATCCGCAATGTTTTGGCACCACGGGGAGCCTCGCTTGAGCCACATCGCCCCGCCGTTGTACGGCACCATGCAGCCGCCCATTCCGATAGCGTCGGAGATTTCCTGTGCCTTGGCGTTCGGCACCGCTTCGCTCTCGGTGTAATACCATAGGTTGATCGTCAGCGCGATTTCGCCGCTCTCCCATGATCCCGTGATAAGCTCATAGGTCAGCCAAGGGAAAACCGCGTCCTCCGGCACGTTAGAGGCCGGATACGCCGGAAGAAATTGGGAAAACCACGCATGGAGCGCCTTGTCCTTTGTCATTTTGGCAGCTCCTTTCGCTCCGCGGTGAAGAATTTCAGTGCCTTAATGATTGCGCCCGCAGACCTCGGTGCGGCCTTTTCCTCTGGATTTGAGGTCACACGATAAATAATCCCCGTTTCCGTATCGCGGAAATAATCGTTGTACTCGATGGGAACGCTCTGACTGACCAGCGCGGAATATACCGAGGTCACACCCTCCTTTTCCGCTTTTCGCGCCTCCATCGATGTGTCAAGAGACTGGTAATTGAGGAACTCCGCGCCCTCTTCCCACACAGTGATGTAGCCGCCCGCGCCGTCAGGCGTGCGCTTTTTCTCCATCAGAATGCACTTGTGGGCAAAATCGTCCAGTAAACTCACGGTTCCACCCCCTTGAGCTTGCGCCAGTCATTTAACCGGCCTTTAAAAGCGCCCTGCCAGCCCGTCCCGGCGCTCGTGTCGGCATTTCCGCCGCTCGCCTTGGTGTAACTGTACCCGCCGAAGCTTTCGCTCGTGTACGGGCTTAAAACGGCCTCACCGTTCTTTTCTTCCCACTCGGCGATATCTTCGGCAAGCACAACCACAGCCTTGGGCACCGCCAGCGCCCACACTGTCCCGGTAAAGGTTTCATCCGTAAGGTCGGTCGCCGGGTACTGGTGCAGGCCATCGTTAAATACGGAACCGCAGATGCGGAAATATTGATTGGTCAGGAGAAAGGGCAGCGCAATGCTGCCGTTCTCCACGGTGAACTCTCCCTCGTAGATATCCACAAGGAACCAGTTGTTCAAGTGCCGTAAGACCTGTTCAAGCATTACGCTGCCCTCCTATTTAACCCGCGCCGGCCACAGAAACGGTAGCCACGGCAATGCCGTCCAGATACTCAGCCCACAGCTTCATGCCCATGATGGCGTACATATCGCCCGTGGCGCGGCTGTAATCGCCGTCAACATGGACGCCGATCAGGTTGGTCTCGCCCTTCACGGTGTAATTCAGCCCCAGCTTGGCAAAGTCGCTGTCGCTCGGGTCTACATAGTACAGGTCGATGTTCTCCACGGGCAGAGCGATCACCTTCGTGGAGGCGATGTACTTCTCGGGCAGCAGGAACAGGGTGCGGTAGCCCATGAAGTTCTCCACGTAGTTGATGCCGAACATCGTCTGCACGGTGATCTCCTTGTCGCCCAGGTAATCGTAAGCGTCGATGATGTTGGCAAAGCCCACCACCTCGGTCACGTCCTTATCCAGACCGGCAAACTTGTCCAGCACCTTGCCCTTAGCCATAGCCAGAGCACGCTGCCACGTTTTCTCGGTCACCTTCAAAGTGCCGGTACCGAGGAAGGTGTAGAAGTCGGTCAGGACCTTGTTCTGCAGGGCCACGAGGAACGCCTCGTCGGTCTTCTCCACGGCGACGTCAGCGCCGTACTTCGCCACGCTCTCGATCGTCACGCTCTTGGCATACTTGGAAATGTCGATGTCGCCGTAGGCAACAGGCTCGACCTTCATCTTGGTAAAGGGGATCTCGTCACCCTCAGCCACAGTGCCGCCCTTGAGACCGCCGTCCACGCTGGCCTTGTAGGAAACCAGCTTCGTGCCGGGGGCCTTGCGGATGGGGCGCATGATGCCCATGATGTTGCGCAGCGCGTCCCAGTTGTCAGCAAAGCGGGACACGAAATCCACCTCGCGTGCGGAAGTGGTAAACTGTGCAGAAGTCGTTACGTTAGTTTTCGCAGCCATAAATAGCTCCTTTCAAAAAATCAGTTGTTTTCGCTTGCCATCAGATCGGCAAGCGCTTTCTGGCGCTCCGCTGTAGACATCACATAGCGGCCCTTATCGTCCTTCTTGTAAATGTCCTCACGGGTTTTTGCGCCGCCGGTGTTCGCCGGGGGATTGGCGGGATTTGCGCCCTTTGTCTGCGTGGTGGAGACCAGCCCCTTATAGGTGCCGTCCACAAGTGCATCAAGGGCCTTGGTGTCCTTGATCTTCTCGCCGTCCAGCTCCAATGCGGCCATTTCCTCGCCGCAGCCACGCATGGCAAGGTCGAGATTCGCGCCGGTGATGTTTTTGCTCTCAAAGTAAGCACGGACAGCTTTTTCCTTTGCCGCCTTGCTTTCCTTTTTTGTGACGTCGGATTTGTAAGCTTCAAAGGCCGAGTGTTCCTTCTCGTACTTTTCCTTATAGCCGCCGTCACCCGCTGCCTTGAGGTCGTCCAATTCCTTCTGGACGCCTGGCAACTTCTCCGCGTCCGCCTTGTACTTCGTGAGATCGTCCTTGAGGGGATCAACCACGCCCAGATGCAGCGCAACCAAGCGATTCTCGATCTCTTCGGTGCAAGCGTCGCCGAGAATATTTCTGATTTCCGCTCTCGTAAATTTTGCCATGTTATTCGTTCTCCTTTTCTTTGGCCCCAATTCTTCGGGGGCGAACGTTGTATAAAAACCGCTGTACCTCGCGGGTTTTACCTAAAGGAAAAGAGCCAACCAAAATCCTTATCCATTTTTCAGCTCGTTTTCCAGAATGTCTCGATACTGCCCCGCATGGTCGGCGGCAGCGGGCTTCAAAAACGGCTGTGCCTTGTTGCCGTGGGTCATGTGCCAGTTGCCCTTCGCATCCTGATACACCCACGGCGTAGGCCGTCCGCCGCCGCCCTCGGCGTAAATGCCGGTACCAAGCTCGACGTAAGCGGCATACTCATTATTCGTTCCAATAATTGCCGCTGGTTCCTGCTCGTCTACCACATGGGTAATGCTGTTCCGCAGATTGCCGGTGTCAACAGGGCATAGTTTTTTTGCGTATCCCTCTGCCACCAGCCCGCACTTTTCAAGCCCGCGCAGCAGCGCCGCCTTGATCGCGGCAGAAACCTCTTTACTGTTGTCGTGGATTTCAACGCTCATTTCTTTCTCCTGAAATACTTGTCAACGATTCTCAAAACCTCATCGGCGTATTGATTCGGCGTTGCCCCCAATTTTGCATAAGCAAAACATTCCGCAAGAAACTCATTTTGATTGGAAAAGGCATACTTTCCCAATTCGTCCGGTCGGTCATTTTTTGCGACCTTATAAACCTCTTCGATTTCGTCCCAAAACGCGAGTTCTTCGCCGTATCCATACAAACGGCTGGTTAATTCTTCGGACAGGGTATGCGCAAACTCGTGCGTTGTTGTATATACCCCGATTTGCCGACGCCCCAATCGCGGGCTTTCGCCAGCCGCCGAAGATTTGCGCAGCTCGGTAAACAAGCTGTTTTGGTCTTTGTAATATTTCTTAGGGTATTGCAGTGATACTCTTTCAGCCCTTGCACCAGAGCGCTTTACTTCTCCCAGTGCCGCGCGTCCGGAAGTTGTTACAATCTCGCTAAAATGATACCCGTATTCATCCCCCAATCGTAAAATCTGCTCCATATTTTCTTTTGCAAGGTTTAAATCCATTCCTGACAAATTAACTGTCTTTTTGGTTCTTTCCTGCATAATATTGGAAACAACAGAAACGCTATCGGCACTTCGTATTTTTTCTATTGCTATTGTCAAAACATCTGTACTAACGCTCTTTTTCCACCCAGCCCATTCCGCATAGGACATATCCGAGATAACCTCTGTTTGCCCTGTATCGGCGTTTCTGGCGCGCCGTTGTGCGGTAGAGGCATCTACCCCCTCAACGGCGGGAATCAGCGTGCAGCGGCAGTTATATATCTCCCACGGTGGCCCTTGTGGGTCGCCGGGAAAGCGACAACCATTAGAAAACTTCTTGTCTTGCGCCACTTGTTCGCCGTCAAGCATGGCATGAGAGTGGCGTGTACGCGCGTCCAGCGTGGCCAACCAACGTTTTTTGAGCTTTATCCCCATCTTTTCCGCCGCCGCATAGCTGTCCATGCGTCCGGCGTTCTGCGCTCCAGTCACGGCTGTACGGGCGGTGCGGATGGCGGAATTGCGGCTCATGGTGGTAATGCGCATTTGCAGGTCGTCCGCCATGTGCTTGATGCTTTTGCCCTGCAAGATGGAACTGGTGACACTGGCCGTAATTTGTTTCTTGCCATACGCGAGATCAATGCCGCGTTTCAGCGCTCTGTCCTTCGGATAGTACGGCATCAACCCCGGCTGCTCCACGATCAGGCGTTTCACTGTCTGCTCGTCCCACAGGTCAAATCCAATGTCCCCGGTCACGCTCTCGATGGTGTACGCCGCATAGTTGCGGTTGAGGGAGTAGATACCGGGCGTTGCGTCGTTGGTGTAAGACACCGCCACGGCGTTTGCGTTGGTCACGCGCTGCGCTACCTTATCCCGCATGACCTGATAGCGTTCCCCACGTCCGATCTGATTGAGCCGCCATTGCTTATAGTCGGCTTCCGTCCATTCTTTACCGTTCTGCACAGTGCCGATCAGAGATTTCATTTCTTCGTCGCGCTTGGCAAACTGCTCAAAGTATGTATCAATGGTCGCTTGCAGCTCTTTCCCAGCCTCACGGTACAGCTTCGCAATGCGCCGTTCCAGTTTCGCAAGCTCTTGATCGGTCAGCTTGTGGCCAAGATCACTGGTCGCCATCGTCAATCACCGGCTCAGTCAAATCGATCACCTCTGCTGCCTTGCGCTTCATCATATCCTCATATTGGTCAATGTCACCGTTGATCGTCAGAAGCTTCTTTGTGATGTATTCGTCATCGTAATACGCCGCGCCCAGAAGGACGTTCTGCGTTTCCTCGCTCTTGTTGATGATCTGATTGCGCGTGTAGCTCGGCTTGTCTTCAATGCCTGCCAGGCGCAGAATCTCAACAATAAACCGCGTGACCTCGGATTCAAACTTGTCCGTCTTCAAATCCAGAGGCACATAGCTTGCCTTAATTGCCGTTGCAGTCTGATTCCCAGCGGACACAGCCGAAGCGTCAAAGCCCTGGAAATCCTCGTACAGCTTCTTCTTGAGCATATCAATGGTGCTGCTGGTGCCCTCATAGGGGGCCTCGATGGTTTTACTCTCCACCTTTGCGCCGTCATCGCCGTTGGCGTGGGCAACGTGCGTGGTTTTCAAGCGCTCCACAAATTTCGCATCGTCCAGATCGTCCATGCCGTTGCAGTTAGAAAGCACCCAATAGATTAGGTTGCCCTCATCCACATTGTTGACCATGTTAGAGGACGCCAGATCCAGCGCGTCAATGGTGTTGCGCTTGCCGACAATCTCGGAAAGACACCGCTTGTTGTTTTTCAGTGGCACGATTGGGAAACTCGGATAATTGCCGCCGTCATAGATTTCGGTTTCACCGACATCAGCCTTGCGCTCGATCAGCTTATAGCTACGCTTCGGCTGCATGACGTCCATATCCTCGCTGCTGGGCTGGAAATATTCGGTAAAGCCGTCGATCTCATACAGCGTCGCTCTCAACGGCTTATCCTGTGCCACCTGCCAGAACCGGATACCGGCTTTCATCGCGCCGTCCTCTTCATCATAGAGGGGGACGAACTCAAGCAGGGAGAACACACGCAAATGCGTCAAATCCCAGAAACCGAAGGACACGCCCGCAATTTTCGCCTCACGCGCTGCATCCATGACTTCCTGATCGAAGTCCGGGCATAGCTTGTTCGGCGTTTCCTTCTCCGCAAAGGTTACGCCGTTGCCCAGCAGATACGAGACTTCCTGATCCACCGCCAAGCCAAAGAACCGACTGGCCAGCTTGTGGTTTGCCGTCCACATATCCGTGTGGGCGCGGCCCTGCATATCGTAGATGATTTTTTCATAGCGGTTAATGGTTGGATTCAGACCGTTATAGTATTCCTCCGCATCCACCGCCGTCTTATATGCGTGGGATTCGCGATGCGCGTTGATCGCGCTGCGGATAAACTCCATCCGCGCCTTTTCGTCCTCGCCCACCGCCACAAGGTCATTATATGTTTTGATAGCCGCTCACCGTCCTATCTGTTCCAAATGGGGGTATAATCGCGACGATACGCCTTGTTTTTCAAAATCGTATAGGCAAAATAGCGCGTCTCGTCCATTGCGTGATCGTTTTCTTTGATTGGCTTGTCTTCTGTGGATTTTTCATCCCACCGATACAGTCCAAACTCCCGAATGCAGTCTTTACAATCTCGGTGTATCTTGATTACGCCGTCCTGCAAAAACCGCGCCGTAGTCATAATACCGTTTGTCACATCGTTGTTTGCCTTACGCACCATATACCCACGCCGCCGCAAAACCTCGATAAACGAGGCGGCAGACGGATCAACGATGATGCTCTTGACGCCCGTCTCGCCGATAAGCTTTTTTATTTCGTCGGCGTATTCCTCGTCCGTCTTGTTCTTTTGGTTCTCGCGCCCAGAATAGTAATACTCGCGGATGCGCGTGGCCGTCTTGCCGTCCCAGCGCCAAAGTCCTGCAGAAAACGGGTTAAGCGTGCCGTAGTCGCAGGAAACATAGTATTCTCCCTTCTCCGGCAGCTCGTCCACAATGCAACTCTCGTCAAACATGGGATAGATCAGCCCCTCGGCCACCACCCACAGGCCGCGAATGTATCGGTCGTAGAACACGCCGGAAAACATAGATTGATAGCGTTCCAGCGTCTTTTGAGATAATCCGGGGTTGTCCGTCATTTCAAAATGCAGATACAGCGCGTTCCGCTCTTTGTTCCGCTGTATCCACTCTGTATAAAACCAGTGCTGCGGACTTCCCGGGTTGCAGGAAAACCACAGCTTTGCCCCGTCTACGGAGCAGCGGGTCAATGCCTGTTCCACAAACGAGCGCGGCATCAGCACCACTTCGTCCAGCAGAACGCCCGCCAGCGTGCGGCCTTGGATCAGCGTATAGCTTGCCTCGTCCTTGCCGCCGAACACTTCAAAGTAGTTTGTCACGGCACCGCGCCGCACTTCCATTACCTTATCGCCGCGCCGCCAGCGTATGATATAGCGCTCTTTGGCAAGGCTCATCGCCGTAAACGGCACGATGATGTTCTTGGTGCAGCTATCCACCGTGCGGCCACACACGCCGAAGCGCTGGCCGCTGAAATTCTCCATCGCCCAGCGGACGAACGCCCACATCATGATGGAGGTCTTGCCGGAACGCACAGCGCCGTCGCAGATCAGCGCGTCATACTTGGAATAGGGGAAAGCAAGGATCTTCTGCTGCTTCGGGCTAATCATCGCTCTCCAACCCTTCTGCCATTTCACGCAAGCTCACGCTCAATGCGTCGTCCTTTGTGTTGTCCGTCGGCAAACCCAGCTCAACAATATCACGCTGCCCAAGGTACTGCTTCCCCAGCCAAATAGCCATGCTTGCGTTCTTTGCCGCAAGCTGCCACTGGCTCCGACGCAGTGAAATTTTCCCAGCTCCGCGCTTTTGCTTAAATACCTCGGAAAAACTGGCATGATAGGTGCGTTTACACCAGCTGTCCAATGTTTTATCGGTCACATCAAACCAACCGCAGATTTCTTCAAGCGTGCATTGCAGGCCGCAGAGGTTTTCGAACTGCTTCTGGTCTATTTCCTTTCTTGGCCTTGCCATACGCGCCCTCCTTTCTCTGCTGGCGTTTAATAAACTTCTCCATGTCTTGCTTCAAATACGGGCTGCTGGTTTTGGCAATAATCTCCCGTGCTTCTTCAATCTCGCTCTCACCATACAGGCAAGGCTCATGTTTCCACTGGAAATCCTGTCTCCCCATCACAAGGGAGTTCTTCACCCAGATCAGGCACTGCCGGACACGCAGCATCGCATCTCTGCACGCGCCTCGGAAGTTATACCCCTCGCTGTCTGCGTGCCAAATGTAAAATGGAGCACCGGGTTTCATAACCATCGCCGCATTGGAAAACGCGTCCGTCAGGAACCGTCTAAATGCCGTATCCTCCATATTGTCGTTCTTAATCTTCCCGGCGGTGCCCTGATAGTCCACATTGTACGGAGGGTCTGTGAGCAGCAAATCCATTTGTGCCCCCCCCACGAGCTTCTGTACGTCTGTAAAAGACGTGCTGTCTCCGCACATAAGGCGATGGTCTCCAAGCTGGTACACATCTCCCAATTTGCTCTTCGGTTCTTCCGGTAAAACAGGATTGTAGTTGTCCTCTATAACTGACATGTCGAGTTCATCACGCAGCCCCCAATCAAAGTCAAACGCCGATAGGTCAAGACCAGGCAGTTCATCAGCCAGCAGATCAAAGTCCCAGTCGCTCTCGTTGCTCTTGTTGTCCACCAGCCGCAGGGCGTTTACCTGCTCCGGTGTCAGATCGTCCACACAGACGCACGGCACTTCTTCCATGCCCAGCTTCTTTGCTGCCATAGCGCGGCAGTGGCCGATTACAATCACGCCGTTGCGATCAATCACAATCGGCTGCACAAAGCCGTACTGCTGGATGCTCTCCGCAACGTTGTTAATCTGCCGCCTGTCATGCTTCTTTGCGTTGGATGCATACGGAATAATATCTGCAATCGGTTTGTTATGGATAACCATAAGTCTTCCTTTCCTGACGCAGCGGCCTCCCACCACTGGCCTTTGTCATTGGCACGTCTGTCCCAGGCTTTCGCCACACCCTAATTTGTTTTTACACAATCAGTCGGGTGCCACCACGCATCCATACTGTCCTACACAGCGGCTTTGTCCTAAGACAACCGCCACCACACCACATCCACGCCTCAGATTTCTTTCAGCACGGTGGTACCCAGACCAATCACGGAACTTTACAGCCCTGCGCCGGTACGTCGGTCGCATCCGTTCATCTTTACAAAGCCGGTGCCAGCCAATAAATAAATTGCTTCGTCCTGCCGCTTTCGTACAGCGCGCAGAAAAGACCACTTTCGCAGGCTTACGCTCCGTGCGGCTGCGAGGCAAGAGGTCACGCCTATGGTGCAGACGGTTGGACTTGAACCAACGACATACCTCCCGGCGCGGTGCTCTACCGCCTGAGCTACGTCTGCATATTGCCCCGTCAGGGCGGAGCCGCCGCCCCGCCCCACAGGGTAGAAAAGAGGGGAAAAGAAATGAATCGGCACGGGCAGGTTGCCCCTGCATATCCAGCATACCTATATGTATATCTCCCGCGCACCCCTCAAACGAAAATTTTTTTATTTTTTCCATTTTCCCTCTTGACATACCACGCAATGCGTGGTAATATATAGACAGATCAAGAAACAGTGCAGCCGCACAGCGGCAGAAAGGGAAATATCATGAAAAAGACTTTTTATTCCGTCACTTACAGCGTATGGGGATCCAGCTTCTCCCGGGAGGCATGGTTTGACAGCAAGTCCGCCGCAGAAGCCTTCGCCGCCCACGATTACCGGGACGACCCGGTGTCCCACACCTACAGCAAGGCGGACAGCATCCGCGCCGCCGAGGATCGCGTGGCCGCTACGGCAGCAGAGCTGATCGCCTGATCGCATTACCGCTTCTGGCGGGGTTGAGCGCATCAGCCCCACCCCATACCCAAATTAACAGGAGGGACAGAACATGGAGATCAACACCCACGGACGGAACATCAACATGGAGGACTTGGCAAAAGCCTCCGACTGCACCAAGGGCCTCGGCTCCCGCACTGGGGAGTACGCAGAGATCTTTTACGACAAGGCCACCGGCGATGTCTGGTGCAAGTACCACTGGGATCGCGAGGAATGGACGGTCTACCACGACGCTGACGTCACGAAGGTTGGTATTGCGGTACGATACAAGACCCAGCAGCAGATTGCGGACATGATCGACAATACCCTGACAGAGGACGAGCAGACCGAGCGCGAGAACGCCGCATATCTGGCGGGCGGAGCATGGTCATGATGGCGCTTGACATTTCCCGCGCAGCGTGGTAACCTATTCTCGTCGGATGCAGGAGGCGCTTGCATCCGTGGATTGAAAAGGTGAGAAGGACAAGTCCTTCACCCGCGGGAAGAGCACCGGTCACCGGTGCTTTTCCTTTTTCACATTTTCACCTACGAAAGGATATTAAACATGACAGACAAACTGTTTTGCACCCTTTTCGCCGCAGCACTCGCCGCCGCCGACCGAGACGCTTTTGTTTCCGACTGGTCGCTGTCCTCCGTCTGGGGGGACGCGGACATCCCCGCAGACCGCATCGACCTGCTGGCGCGTCTCTGGGACGCCGCCCACCTGACGATCCGCGACATCCGGCAGCACACCGGCCTGTCCCAAGCAGCCTTTGCTATGCGCTACTGCATCCCCACCCGCACACTGGAGGACTGGGAGCGCGGCGTGAGGAGCTGCCCAGCCTATCTCCGCCTGCTGCTGGCGCAGGCCGCCGGGCTTTATACAAGACCATGACAACTCAAAAAGAGGACACCATGTAGGTGCCCTCTTTTTTCATCTCTCCACATCCTCCGGGAAAAACGTCTCGCGGATGCCCTTGCACTCCGCCACGATATAGCGCCCCTTTGGATGCACATAAACCACCGTCGCACGCCGCACTGGGTACTGCTTTTCGAGATTTCCGGAGCCTGGGAACGGCTCCGGCATCGTCAGAAACCGCGCACGAATCACATCACCCTTCTGCATTGTCCCTCCACGGCGTATCTACGCACTCCGGTTTTCTGCACCGCATTTCGGCAGACACCCATGTCGTAGTGCTTGCAATCCTTGCAGCATACCACCGGAGCAAC
>ERZ779850.945-NODE-945-length-31756-cov-6.492287_pt1 | contig 31756 bp, 25 predicted proteins | sample MGYA00511249_ERZ779850 | MGnify/ENA primary metagenome ERZ779850 (study PRJEB29588, sample SAMEA2162475) | human gut metagenome | biome: human gut; feature: human-associated habitat; material: faeces | place: Denmark | collected 2008/2010 ...
CCGCTGTACCGCGAGGCAACACTCGAAGCGCCTGTGCAGGCCGCCGAGCCTGCGCAGCCGGAGCAAGAACCGGCGACAGTCCAACAGCCTGCCGAATCGGCACAGCCGGACGAGAACCGATACATGAATGAAGAAGACCAGCAGCATGACCAGACGGCTGAGCCCGCGCAGGAGGAGGCCGGCGTAAGCTGCACCAGTCTGACGCTTTCCGCGCCGACCGTGACCTTTGAGGAGGCGGGCCGCTTCTTCAACATCACCTTCACGCGTACCCCCGAGGACTGCACCGAGTCCGTCACATTCTCGTCCAGCGACGAAGCGGTTGCGACTGTCTCTGAACAGGGCAAGATCGTCGCTGTAAACGCAGGCTCCGCCGTCATTACCGCCCAGTGCGGCGAGCAGACGGCTCAGTGCCTCGTGACCTGTGACTTTGCGTATGTTGGAGCAGAGACGTCGGAAGAGGAACCGGCAGAATTGGCGCTGAACAAAGACGATTTGACGTTCCTGAACCCGGGCGAGCAGTATACCCTCTCCGTGACCGGCGCACCAGAGGGCGCACGGATCGCATGGCAGAGCAGCGATGAATCGATTGTCACCGTCTCTGAAAACGGCGTCCTGACCGCCAAGGGCAAGGGCACGACGACGGTAAAAGCCACAGTTGATGGCAGCAGCGATTTGACTTGCATTGTCCGCTGCAATTTTGAAGACAGCAGCGACACCGAGGGCACCTGCACCATCAGCAACAGCGACGTCACCATGGGCGTCAAAGGCGAGACGTTCCAGATCTCCCTGCGCGACGCAGACGGCAATAAGATCACCGGTCTTCTGTGGGTCTCGAGCGACCTTTCCGTCTGCTCAGTCGATGGCACCGGCATCGTCAAGGCTGAGGGCAAGGGCACAGCCTATATCTCCACGACCTACAACGGCGTCACCTACCAGTGCATTGTGCGCTGCAATATCAAATAATTATAAAAAAACAGCGGACGCAGGAACCTCCCGCGTCCGCTGTTTTTATGCCTCCGGACGGCTGCGCTTCCGGAACAGCATTGTAATGCACCAGAGACCGGCAATGCCGACGATCGCGTAGATCACGCGGCTGACGCCTGCGGTCTGGCCGCCGAAGATCCACGCGACTAGATCAAACCGCGCAAACCCCACAAGGCCCCAGTTGACAGCGCCGATAATGGCGAGGATCAGACAAAGTGTGTCCATACGTCCATCTCCTTGACTTTAGAATCAAAGATAGTATGGCCCGAATCGTCCGCTTCATGCGTCTTTGTCAAAAAACTTGAAATACCTGTTGCTTTTACCGCAGGATTTTGTATAATGAACATAGAGCCTGCTATTTTTTTAGGCTTCCACAATTTTTTTTAGCAGAGGGTATGCACATGGATATTACCTGCCTGGATCTGGAGGGCGTTCTCGTACCCGAGATCTGGATCGCGTTTTCCGAAGTCAGCGGCATTCCAGAATTGCGCCGCACCACGCGCGACGAGCCGAATTACGACAAATTGATGAACTGGCGCATGGGCATCCTGCGCGAGCACGGACTGGGGCTGAAGCAGATTCAGGACGTTATTGCGCAGATCGATCCGCTGCCCGGCGCGAAGGACTTTCTGGACGAGTTGCGCGCGCAGACGCAGGCTATCATTGTCAGCGATACGTTTGAAGAATTCGCACAGCCGCTCATGAAAAAGCTGGGCTGGCCGACGATCTTCTGCAACTCGCTTGAGGTTGATAAGGACGGCATGCTCTGCGGCATTCGCATGCGCTGCGCACACTCCAAGCTGACAACGGTGCGGGCGCTGCAGTCCATGGGCTTTGAGACGATCGCTGCCGGCGACAGCTACAACGATCTGGAGATGATCCTGGCCAGCAAGGCCGGTTTCCTGTTCCGTTCGACGGATAAGATCAAGGCAGATTATCCTCAACTGCCCGCATTTGAGACTTACAACGAGCTTCTCAATGGAATCAAGGCCGCTATGGCCTGATCGATATGAAAATTTAATGTGAAAGGTGATTCAAGATGAACGCATTTTTACCCGCTGATATCCTGATGCCCAAAACAGACCATATGGAAAAATGGGCGGTCATTGCCTGCGATCAGTTTACGTCTGATCAGGCGTACTGGGACCGTGTGCGCAAAAATGCCGAGGGTGCTGTGTCCACCATCAACCTGATCCTCCCCGAAGCCGAACTCGGCACCGAGAAAGAAGCGAAACACACTGCCGAGATCAACGCCACCATGAAAAAATACATGGAAGACGGCGTGTTCACAGTCTACCCCAACAGCTTTGTCTATGTCGAGCGCACGCTGGAGAACGGCTCCGTCCGTGAGGGCCTTGTCGGTATGGTCGATCTCGATGCCTATGACTATACCCCCGGCGCGACCAGCGCCATCCGCGCCACCGAGCGCACCGTACCCGAACGCATCCCGCCTCGTCAGCGTGTCCGCCGCGACGCTCCGATTGAACTGCCGCATGTGCTGATGCTCTGCGACGACCACGACAAGAAGCTGATCGAGCCGATTGCCGCGAAAAAGGACTCGCTCAAAAAGCTTTACGACTTCGATCTCATGGAAGACGGCGGTCATATTACCGGCTGGCTTGTTGAGGGCAAGGATGTAGAAGACTTCAACAAAGCGCTGACCGAATATACCGCTGCGGTCGGTGAGAAGTACACCGGCCTCAAGGGTACGCCCATGGTTTTTGCTGTCGGCGACGGCAACCATTCCCTCGCAACCGCAAAGTCCTGCTACGAAGAACTTAAGAAGAACAATCCCGGTGTTGACCTCTCCAACCATCCGGCGCGCTATGCACTCGTGGAACTTGAGAATATCCACGACCCGGCACAGGTCTTCGAGCCCATCCACCGTGTGATCTTCAAAACCGAACCGAAGAAGCTGCTCAAAGCGCTTGAAGAGGCCTGCGCAGGTGCCGAAGGCTTCCCGGTTAAATGGTACGCGGGCGAAGAGTCTGGCACCATCGTGCTCGACAAGAGCAAGGGTGAACTGGCTGTCGGCATTCTGCAGCACTTCCTTGATGATTATCTGAAGGAAAACGCGGGTGAGATCGACTATATCCATGACGACGATGCGCTCATCGGCTTTGCCAAGCAGGAAAACGCCATCGGCTTCCTGCTGCCCGCCATGGAAAAGAGCCAGCTGTTCAGAGGCGTTATCGCCGACGGCGTTCTGCCCAGAAAGACTTTTTCTATGGGCCACAGCCGCGAGAAACGCTACTATCTGGAAGGCAGAAAGATCAAGGCGTAATGAGGGAATTCACCGAGGGCGCATTTGCCAAGGTCAATTTGACGCTGGATGTTCTGGACAAGCGCGAAGACGGGTATCACAATCTGCGATCCATTATGCAGACCGTCTCCCTGCACGACGATGTGCATGTCACGGTCGGCTGCGAGGGCTGGCAGGTTCACTGCTACCGCGAGATCCTGCCGCCAGACGCGGCGGAAACGACCGAACCGGAACTTGTCACCTGCGGACTGCCGCAGGACAGGGACAATCTGGTGTGGAAGGCCGCGGAAGCGTTTTATGCCCGTACCGGCAAGACCCCGGAGGGGCTGGAAATCTTTATCAACAAGCGCATTCCGCTCGAGGCCGGTCTTGGCGGCGGCAGCGCCGACGCGGCGGCAGTTTTGCGCGCGCTGAACCGCGCGTATGACAGCCCGCTGTCCATTCCTGCGCTCTGCGAACTTGGCGCGCAGGTCGGCTCCGATGTGCCGTTCTGCGTCATGGGCGGCACTGCACTGGTCGAAGGGCGGGGCGAACTTCTGACAAGACTTTCGCCCGCACCGGAGTTTTTCCTTGTGGTCTGCAAGCCGGATTTCTCCGTTTCCACGCCGGAGTTATATCAGGCACTTGACGAGACGTTCATCGAAAAGCGGCCTGATCAGAAGGCGATGCAGCTGAATCTGCAAAAGGGCGATCTGCTCGGTATCGGCGGCAGCCTGTGCAACGTGTTTGAGCCCGTCGTTATGCAGAAGCATTTCGATATCAATTATATCCGCTCCATGATGTACACCTACGGCGCATATGGCGCGCAGATGACCGGTTCCGGCTCCGCCGTGTTCGGTATTTACGATTCGTTTGAATATGCGACCGTCGCCTGCACGATGCTCAAGGACAAGTACAGCCAGATTTTCCTGGCAAAGACCGTATAAACTAGCAAAACACCGTCTAAACTGTCTGTAAAAAGCAGTTTGGGCGGTGTTTTTGTGAAAAAGCGGATCATATCTCTTGTGCTGCTGGGAATCAGCGTACTTACCGTAACGGCCTGCGCCGTTTTGCAGGCGCAGAGCCAGCGAATGGCGGAAAAGATCATCCGCCTGCACGTCGTAGCGAATTCCGATTCCAACGTAGATCAGGCGGTGAAGCTTTGCGTGCGCGACGCTGTTCTGCGTGAAGCGCAGTGCGCACTTTCCAGCGCGGCCGATGCGAAGCAGGCGATCCTGACGGACCTTCCCGCGCTTGAAGCAGCGGCAAACGCAGAGCTGCAGCGGCAGGGGAGCGGGGATACCGCCCGCGTCAGCTTCCGCCGCGAGTTGTTCCCGACGCGCGACTATGATACGTTTTCTCTGCCGTCGGGTGTGTACCAGTCGCTGCGCGTGACCATCGGGAAGGGTGAGGGGCACAACTGGTGGTGTGTGATCTTCCCCTCGCTCTGCGTTCCGGCTACAGCAGACGGCTTCGCCGACGCCGCAGCGGCAGGCGGCTTTACAGATGCCGAGATTAGCCTTATGACACGGGCAAACGGTGCGTATGTGGTTAAATTTCGCTCACTGGAACTGCTTCAGGCGCTGAAAAAATACCTGTTCGGGGAATGAACGCCCAAAGGGGGAGGGACGCTGGCTCGCAGGGCCTGAGGGAATTCGAGTGTTGCAAATTTTGGAGCACGCTGAAATTTGCAATATATCCCCTCCGTTATTTGCCCCGCAAATGCCGCCTCCTCTTATCGTGCAGGACAGGACAAGAGGGAGGCTTTCGCATGTGCTATTTCTGTTTGCTTTTGCGTAGAATCAGCGTCAAAGCATCCGCTCCATGACAATCTCGTCCTCCTCGACCTCGCCGGTGGGACGGAAGCCAAGCGCCTCATAGAGCCGCTGTGCGGCCTCGTCGCCATCGACATAGCAGAGTACGACCTTCTCAAAATTTCCGTCTGTCTTCAGTCTTTGCAGAAGCAGCCTGACGGCCTCGGTACCGTAGCCCCGGCCCTGGTAGCGTGCATCGATGAAAAGCTGTGAAAGATTATATGCGTGCAATTCATCCAAATCGTAATACAGCGCCATGCCGACCGGCGTATTGTCTGCATAAATGACCAGCGCCTCGCTGCGCTGCGCGCGGTAGGCGTAGGCTCTGGCAAGAAGTCCGGCGCTGTCCGCCGCGAAGCAGTGTTGATCCTCGCGCACACGCAGCCCGCACCGCCAGTTTTCCGGCGTTACCGGTTCCAGATGGATCATGGTCATTCCTCCTGCGTGTGTATTTTTACGGATTTCAGACCTTCTTCGGCGGCAGGCGGCGCAGGAGCAGATATCCGGCAACTCCGAGTACCAGCACGACCCCTGCGGCGATCACGTCTGCCCAATCAAAAATTTGCGGTCCGGCAATGAAAATTGCTGTCGGCCCGTCCGCGCCGCCGATGACACCGATGGACGCAAAACCGCGCAAATTCGTGACGGTTTTCAAAAGCCCAACCAGCAGAGCAAGCACCGCTGCGCCGAGGCAGATGAAGCGCAATGGACTCTTGCGGAACGCGTAGCCCGGCAGCTGCGCGGTAAGTTCCGACGCAGCCTGTTTCGCAGAGCCAAGCGCAGCGAGAATTTCCGCGTCTGTCTGCCCAGCTTCACGCCGTTCGTTGATCGAACTGCGCAGATTATCCATCACCCGGTCCTTCATCTTCTTCGGCAACGTCAGCCGACGCCGGACGGCGCGCAGATAGCGCGCAAACTGTTTTTCATTCATGCTCTGCATCCTCCCCGCAAAAGCGGTCCACTGCCGTTCGGAATTCAGCCCAGAGGCCAAGACGGCGTTCGTTTTCTTCTCTGCCTTTTTCCGTTGCGGAATAAATCTTCCGCGGAGCCGCACGGCCCGATTCCTGCTGCCAGACCGCTTCGATCAGTCCGTCGTCCTCCAGCCGGTATAAGATCGGGTAAAGCGTTCCCTCTCGGAGCGTAAACAGCCCGCCGGAGCGGCTGCCAAGCTGCGCGATCAACTCATAGCCATAGGTCGGTCCCCGGCAGATCGTCTGCAGAACCAGAAGTTCCAGCACGCCCTTTTTCAGCTGCTGCAAAAACCGTTCGTCCATTTGCTTTATCCCTGCATTTCTAAGTATTTTGCATTACTAAATATAAAATAACATATTCTCTGCGGCCTGTCAAGCAAAACTACACCCGTGCCAGTGCAGCATTGAAAAGAAACACAATGTACTACAAGGATACTGCGAGTCTTGCACTGCTTTGATATGCTTGAACGCCCCGCCTGTCCGAATGAACAGGCGGGGCGCTGTTTTACTTGTGCGAGGCAGGGATGCTTATGCAGCTTCCTTGGTCATGTTCATGAGGACTTTTGCACCCATTGCGCGGGTTGCAGTGCCCGTCGGGTTGAACGCGCCGTTGGAGCCGGCCAGATAACCGGCGGCGGTGCAGTAGGTGACGGATTCAATCGCCCATTCGCCGATCGCATCAACGTCGGTGTAGGTAAGTTTTTCTGTGATGCCCTCGGCGTTCTTGCCGCCAACCTTGTCGTAGCCGTAGAGAACCTTGGCCATTTCCTGACGGTTGATGGCCTTGGTGGGCTTATAGGTTCCGTCCTCATAGCCGTTGACGATGCCATTTGCACTTGCCCACAGAACGGCGTCGGCATACCAGCTGCCGTCTGTGCAGTCGGAGAACTTTTCGCTGACCTTGCCAGTCACAGCGGGAGAGCCTGCCATGCGGTACAGAACGGTTACGAGCATGCCGCGCGTCAGCGCACCGTTCGGGCCGAAGGTCGTCTCGCTCAGACCCTTCATGAAGTTCTTGTCCGTGACGTAGTTGACAGCTTCAACTGCCCAGTTGCCGTCGAGCACGTCGGTGTACGGGGTGGCAATGACCGTGATACGGCCCTGCGGAGCGGCATATGTAGCGGGAACGACGCCGCCCAGACTGTCCTTGATGTAGTTGATCAGAACCTGATTGTCCAGCATGACGGAATCCTGCAGCAGCTTGTTGTCGGCGAACATATTGATGCCGTCGCCGGAATCCTTGAGCATGTAGTTGTGGGACGCGACTGTGTAAGTAGCCTTCGGGTCAATATCGACATACTTGCCGTTCTTCAGAACCTTGACGTTTTTGACGCGGTAAGCGCCGTCAACAGAGACGAACATGGACTTGTCGTCACCCTTGGCAGAAGACTTAACCGTGGTGTCGATGGTGTACTTCAGACCGGAAACCTGCAGGAAGCCGCCCATTTCGCCAATAGCGTTCTCGCCGTCGGAGAAAGTCGCCATGGTGTTGCGGGCTGTCCATTCCAGCGCGTCAATGATCTCCTGACCGGTTGCTTCGACGACGCAGAGTGCGTTGCCATACGGATGAACCTTGATGATCTGGCCGTAAGTAATATCGCCCGCGGGGATATCGGCGCGGATGCCGCCGCCGTTGACGAGCGCGATATCAGCGCCAGAGACTGCACGATAAGCGTCGGCGCAGAGGTCGCCGAGGTTGGTTTCGCGGTTGCGGATTGCGCGGGTTCCGTCTGAATGCTTGGTGGTCAGGTCAACGGAGGTTCTGGCAACGACCGTGTTGACAAGGGCCTCATTCTTCTCCTGAATGGACTTGACAAATACGTCGGTCGTGTCGTCCTTGGCCGCGTAGTCAGAAACCAGTTCCGTGGTGAACACGCCGTCGGAGATGGTCAGCTTGCCGATGTTGACAAGCTTCGTGCCTGTGGAGGACAGGGGGATTTCCTTGCCGTCCTTGTTCTTGACCAGTTCCATTGCAATGGTGGAATGGGAGTGACCGTCAAGCACAGCGTCGATGCCGGTCGTGTTGGCAATCAAATCGGTCGAACGCCACGGCTCGGAGGATTCGTCGATACCCAGATGCGCAATGGCGACGACATAGGTCGCACCGTCCTTCTTGGCAGCGTCAACGGTTTCCTGCACCTTGTTGTAAAGGTCAGCGCCGTTATTGCCCTCCGCGAAGGAATAGACGAATTTGCCGTTGGCGTCCTGGAAGTAGGTCGGGGTAGACTTGGTAAAAGATTCGGGCGTGTCGATGCCGACGAACGCGACCTTCGTGTCGCCGTAGGTCTTGATCTCATACGCCTTGTAGCCGGTCAGCCCCTTGCCGTCCTTGGCCGTATAGGTCAGGTTGCAGCAAAGATACTGATACTTGGCCTTGTCGATGAGCTTCTGGAGCTGCGGCAGGGTGTAGTCAAATTCGTGGTTGCCGAAGGAAGCAAAATCATAGCCGACTTCATTCATAATATCGACCAGATATTCACCCTTGGACAGCGTGCCGATGACGTCGCCCTGCACGGAGTCGCCGCAATCAACGAGCGCAACGTAGTTATACGCGGCCTGCATCTCCTTTTTGTAAGCAGCCAGACCGGCATAGCCGATGTTGTCGTCAACGGCGCAGTGCACGTCGTTGGTGTACAGAATCACAATGTCGTTGGATTTCTCGTCTGCTGCGAACGCTGTGGTCATAAGACCCAGCATCAGGCATGCCGCCAGCAGAAGTGCAATCAGTTTCTTCATAGTATCCTCCCTTTACATGTTATCTGTCCTTGGGTAATCCGGACAGATGGTATGTCTGTATTATACTACAAAGAAGCGTTGTCAGCTATTCACAAATGGTTGAAATCCGATGGGCAAATTTCGTTATAATGCACAAAATATACAGAACATTAGCGCGTAAAATCGGATATGAGTTCTGCGCTCAGGGCGCGAGAGACTCTTCTGCAAACGATTTTCCCTTCAGAACGACTTCGCGCATAAAGCGGAACGTCTCCTCTTCGCCGTGTTCGGCGAGCATCACGAGCAGAAAGCGCAGCCGCTTCATGGTCTGCGGATGCACCAGCCGCGATTCATTCGCCCGGTCGAGATATTGCAGCGGGGATGCGTCGGTATAGGCTGCGCCCTGATACGTCTTGCAGGCCGCAATCCGGTCGGCGACCATTTCACACAGATATTTTACCGGCATGTCAACCGGCTCATAGGTCCGCGTCTCGGGGCTTAAGTCCGTCCAGTATTCAAAATGGTGCCGGTTGCGGCCCTTGTGGTGCATCCACGCCAGAGAATAGCCGTTTGCCTCGCGTTCAGCTGTATTGGGGCTCCGGTTGCCCTGATAATACCGCACACCCGCGAAAAACTCGGTAGGTGAGTATTTGGACAGGTCGTGCGTCAGTCCCTGCCAGATCAGTCCCATCCGAAAGCAGCCGCGCATGACCAGATGACGGTGATGTGTGATCGTCTTCAGATGTCCCCAGAACTTGTTCATCGTGCAGCCCTCCTATTTTTCTCATTATACGATAAATCCGCTCCGGTTGCAACGCAGGAAAAAATCAAAAACCTATTGACAAGCTAGGCAATGTGTGGTAAGATACTGTCATCCAATGAAAGAAACCAACATACTATTTTAGTTCCAAAGAAATGAGGCCGCATATGCAGCAAATCGTCTTTTCGCGCGCCGCGTTCCGATGTCGGGTGGAAATGTGACAGAGAAACCAGATCGACGCTTTCATTTTAATAACATCATAAAGGAGATTTTGAATATGTCTAACATTTACACGTCCGCTGACCAGCTGATTGGCAAGACTCCACTGCTTGAACTCACGCACATTGAAAAGGAACTGAACCTCAAGGCCAAAATTCTGGCCAAGCTTGAGTATTTTAACCCCGCAGGTTCCGTCAAGGACCGCATCGCAAAGAAGATGATCGACGACGCGGAGGCCTCCGGCCAGCTGAAGCCCGGCTCCGTCATCATCGAGCCGACCTCCGGCAATACCGGCATCGGCCTTGCCTCCGTCGCAGCAGCCAGAGGCTACCGCATCATCATCGTCATGCCTGAGAGCATGTCTGTTGAGCGCCGCCAGCTTATGAAGGCATACGGTGCGGAACTTGTGCTGACAGAGGCCGCCAAGGGAATGAAGGGGGCAATCGCCAAGGCAGATGAACTGGCAAAGCAGATTCCGAACAGCTTTGTGCCCGGCCAGTTCGTCAATCCTTCAAACCCGAAGGCCCATATCGAGACAACAGGCCCCGAAATCTACGCGGATACGGACGGTAAAGTCGATTACTTCGTTGCAGGCGTCGGCACCGGCGGCACGATTACCGGCGTCGGTCAGTATCTGAAAAGCCGTGATTCGTCCGTGAAGGTCGTTGCTGTCGAGCCGGCTTCGTCTCCCGTTCTGTCTCAAGGCGTCGCGGGCGCACATAAAATTCAGGGTATCGGTGCAGGCTTCGTTCCCGATGTGCTCGACACAAAGGTCTATGACGAGATCATCCCGGTTTCCAACGAAGATGCGTTTGCCGCAGGCAGACTTGTCGGCAGAAAGGAAGGCGTCCTGGTCGGCATTTCCTCCGGCGCAGCGCTTCACGCAGCTGTCGAACTTGCCAAGCGTCCTGGGAACGAGGGAAAGACCATCGTCGTTCTGTTCCCCGACACCGGCGACCGCTATCTCTCTACTCCGCTGTTTGCGGACTGATTCCAAAATTATAGCAAGCCCCGGCTTCCACAGCGGAAACCGGGGCTCTTTCTTATCCTGTGATATCCTCATACAGCGCCCACATGGCGTCAACGGTGCATTCGGAGAAGCGGTTCTGGGCGGCAAGATCACTGCTGTAGCTGTCCAGAAGCATCGGGCGGTAGGTGTACCAGCCGGTGTTCGCATTGCGGAGAATGACGTTGACGGTCGGCTGAAGATCGTATTCCGAAACGTGCGTCCCGTCCGCGTCTTTGACAATGGTGACGCTTGCCATGCCGCCGAGCAGGTTCATTTTTTCCTTCTGGTGCGACAGGAAATTCCCAAGGCTATAATAGACCGGCACATCGCGCCCGTCCGCTGCCGTGAGCAATTCGACCGGCTGGGGCGTATGTGTGTGTCCGCCGATGATGAGGTCAGCGCCCGCATCCGCCATTTCCTGCGCCCAGGTAAGCTGGTCGTTGTCCGGACTGAAGGTATCCTCCGTGCCCCAGTGCGGGAAGACAATGACAAAGTCCGCTTCCTGCTTTGCCTGCTCGATGCGGCCGCAGACCGTCTCCCTGCTGGAGAGCGTGTCAACCATCCAGCGCTTTTCGGGCATGGAATTGTTGAGGCCGTAGGTAAAGTTCAGCATGGCAATGCGGATACCGTTTTTCTCGACAATAGGGATCGCCGCCGCGTCTGCTTCCGTGTCGTGGATGCCGAGCGTGGTGATCTCCGGGTATGTCTCGTGGAAATAGGACAGCGTATCCGTGATGCCGGTTTCCTTTTTGTCATAGCAGTGGTTGCTGGCGAAGGTCACAACATTGAAGCCTGCATCGGCCAGCGCATCGGCAACCTCAATAGGCGAGCCGAAAACCGGATAGCTTTCAATCAGGTTGCGGTCCTTGACGAGAATCGTCTCCTGATTGATGCAGGCCAGATCATACTGCTGGACGGTGGGGCGGATATCGTCGAAGAACGATGTGAAATCATAGCCGCCCTCCGGCGTCTGGGCGGACCAGTAGACGCAGTTGTGGATCAGATCGTCGCCCAGTGCCATGAGCGTTACGCGGGATTCCGTTGTCTGCTCCGCAGGCTGCTGTGCGGGCTGCTTCTGCGGATCCGGCTCCTGTACCATCGGTTCAGCCTGTACAGTCGGTTCTTTGGCAGGTGTGGAACCTGCCTCGGCGGCAGCCTTTGCGTCGGACATGCGCGGCGTAAACGCCGCCTGCACGACCCATATTCCGCCGAAAATGACAGCGGCAAGCAGAAGCAGGATCAAAATCAGGCCCAGCGCAAGGGAGGGCTTTTTATTTGGAGCAGCGGACATGATGCGCACATCCTTTCGGTGAAGTTTGATTGATGCAAAAGTTCAGGAAATGATACCATATTCCGCTTTGACGGTCAAAATGCGCAAAACGCTCTCGTCGATGCGGGCCTGCGAAAGCGTTCCGTCGGCGACGGCAGCCTTGACAGCATCGAATGCGGCCTGCAGATCAGAAGGCATGAGGATCATATCGCATCCGGCTTCGAGTGCCTTGACGGCAGCATCGCCTGCGGAATAATGGTCAGTGATAGAGGCCATGGAATGCGAGTCGGTGATAATGACATTCTGATATTCCAGCTTGTCGCGCAGGATATCCGTTACAATGGACGAACTCAGGTCGGCAGGCGTGTCGCTGCCGGTGACGCTCGGGTAGGACAGATGCGAGACCATGACAAACGGGACGCTTCCCTCCGCAGCGATAATCGACTGGAACGGGATCAGATCGCAGGCTTCCAGTTCGCTGAGGGACTTTTCGACGATCGAGGTGCCGTTGTGGTCGTCAACGGTGGCGCTGCCATAGCCGGGGAAGTGCTTAAGGCACGAGACGATACCCTCGGCGCGCAGACTCTTGACAATGACACCGGCCAGCGACGCACACAACTCCGGGTCAGAACCGAACGAACGCCTGCCGATGACGCTGTCCGCGCCCTGCGCGACGTCTGCGACCGGGGCAAAGTCCAGATTGAAGCCCAGCGCGTGCAGGCCGCCGCCGATGTCCTGGCCGGCAGCATGGACCACAGCAGGGTCCTGCTGCTTGCCGAGCGAGCGCATATCACCGACGGACGGTACGCCCATTTCCGGGTTGCTGCCGACGCGGCTGACAGTGCCGCCCTCCTCATCTACGCCGAGGAAGAGCGGGATTTTTGCATAGGACTGCGTGTTCTCCAGCAGCGCGACAGTCTGTTCGCGGTCTTCAAGATTCTTCGCAAAATATACGATGCCGCCGACCGGATATTGCTCCAACGCTTTTTTCGTCGTCTCGCCTGCTACGGTAGCAGTATCGACGTTCGTGATGGCCTCCGGCGTTACAAAGAACAGCTGCCAAAGCTTTTCGTCGTCCGTCATGGTATCCAGCAGCGCCTGCGCTGTCTGTCCGGCAGCAGAGACTGTCATGTTATCTGGTACCTCCGGATGATTCTGATCTTCCGGATTCTCCTGCGGCTGCTCGTCTGGATTTTCCGGCTGCGCGGCTTCGGCCTGTCCGGGAAGATCACCCTCATAGGGTTCTTCACGTTCCGGTTCTACGGTCGTTGGCTCGGAGGAAAACACGCCGTCTGTCTGGATTGCCTCGGCCTGGGCAGGCTCTTGCTTTTCCGGGAGCGTTTTCCATAGAAGCACGCCGACACCGGCCAGCAGCGCAATGCAGAACAGAACAACAAGTACGGCGGGTAATTTACTGCGGGGATGTTCCATGGTATCGATACCTCACTTGTGATAGAGCGTGTGCGACTGATAGACCGGCTCGAACGTAACGTTCATGCCGAGGCGCTTGAACATCCCCTCGTCGACCGAGGAGAGAATGACGGACGAATGCACCTGACTGCCGCGCAGGGAGGCCAGTGCCTCCATGGCAAGCTCGGCGGTCGGATTCGTCACGGCGCTGATGGACAGCGCGATGAGGACCTCGTCCGTGTGCAGGCGGGGGTTGGAATTGCCCAGATGCTCGATCTTCAGGTGCTGGATGGGCGCGAGAACCATCGGAGAAATGAGGTTCACGCGATCGTCGATCCCGGCGGAAAGCTTGATCGCGTTCAGAAGCGCGGCGCACGACGCACCCATCAGACCGGAGGTCTTGCCGGTGACGAGCCGCCCGTCCGGCAGCTCGATTGCTGCGGCAGGCGCGCCCGTTTCGGCAGCCTTGGCCCGCGCGGCGGGGACAGTTCTGCGCATGGACACGTCCAGATGCAGCGAATTCATGAGCATTTCCTGCTTGCGCAGCTCCTCGGGCATGGCGACGCCCTTTTTGACGGCGCAGGCGGAGGCGAAATAACGCCGGATGATCTCCTGATACGACGCTTCGCGGCAGGCATCATCGTCGCAGATGGCAAAGCCCGCCATGTTGACGCCCATATCCGTCGGGCTTTTATACGGGCACTCGCCGAAGATAGAGCGGAAGATCGTTTCGAGCACCGGGAAGATCTCGATGTCGCGGTTATAATTGACCGTTGTTTCGCCGTAGGCCTCAAGGTGGAAGGGGTCGATCATGTTGACGTCGGCCAGATCGGCTGTCGCAGCCTCGTAGGCGAGGTTGACCGGGTGCTTGAGCGGCAGGTTCCAGATCGGGAACGTCTCATATTTGGCGTAGCCCGCGTTCACGCCGCGCTTATGCTCCTGATAGAGCTGGCTGAGGCAGGTTGCCATCTTGCCGGAGCCGGGGCCGGGGGCCGTGACAATGACGATGGGGCGGCTGGTTTCGATATACTCGTTTCTGCCGTAGCCCTCATTGGAAACGATGAGATTGATATTCGAAGGATAATCCGCGATGGGATAGTGCCGGTAGACCTTCACGCCCAGCGCCTCCAGCTTGCGCTGGAATGCCTCGGCGGCCTGCTGGCCCGCGTACTGCGTGATGACGACGCTGCCGACATAGAGACCGATGGAACGGAACGTGTCGATCAGGCGCATGACGTCCAGATCGTAGGTGATGCCGAGATCGCCCCGGCGCTTGTTCATTTCAATGTGGGCTGCGTTGATGGCAATGACGATCTCCGCCTGCTCCTTGAGCTGCAGCAGCACCTTCATCTTGCTGTCCGGCTGGAAGCCGGGCAGGACACGCGAGGCGTGATAGTCGTCAAAAAGCTTGCCGCCGAATTCCAGATAGAGCTTGCCGCCGAAATGCGCGACGCGCTCCAGGATCCGTTCGGACTGCAGCTTCAAATACTTCTGATTGTCAAATCCAATTTTCATAAATCTTTCCCTGTCCAGCGCATGGCAGAAGCTTCTGCCGATTTTGTACTACACTTCACATCATATATCATAAACCGAAACCGAAAACTTTGCAATCACCAAACGGAAAAACACGAAAATTTTCCCCGTCCGCGAACGCTGGGCAGGCCGCCGTATATCCTGCGGGCTTTGCGGCAAACCTTGACTTTGGAGTAAAAAAACCGTATACTATATCTAATTATAGTGGGTGGAATGCCCGTTACAGCACGAAATATTGTGAGGAATCCGCATGAAAGAACAAAAAGCCTATGGAAACGAGTCTATCTCGTCTTTGAAGGGCGCAGACCGTGTCCGGCTGCGGCCGGCGGTCATTTTCGGCTCGGACGGCCTGGAGGGCTGTGAGCACGCCGTTTTTGAAATTCTGTCCAACGCCATCGACGAAGCGCGCGAGGGCTACGGCCGGCAAATTCTCGTGACGCGTTATGAGGATCATTCCATTGAGGTCGAGGACTTCGGGCGCGGCTGTCCGGTCGACTGGAACGAAAAAGAGGGAAAATACAACTGGGAGCTTGTCTTCTGCGAGCTTTACGCAGGCGGTAAGTACCAGAACAACGCGGGCGGCGACTATGAATTCTCGCTGGGCCTGAACGGCCTCGGCTCCTGCGCCACGCAGTATTCGTCCGAGTATTTTGACGCGACCGTCCGCCGCGACGGGTTTAAATACACGCTGCATTTTGAAAAGGGCGAGCTTGTCGGCAAGATGAAAAAGGAGCCGGCCGACCGCAAGGCCACCGGCTCCGTCTTCCGCTGGAAGCCCGATCTGGCCGTCTTCACCGACATCAACATTCCGAAGGAATATTTTGAGGACACGCTCAAGCGGCAGGCTGTCGTCAACGCGGGCGTGACGTTCACGTTCCGCGATCAGGAAGGCGGCAAATTCGTCAAGACGGATTACTGCTATCCCAACGGCATTTTGGATTATGTAAACGAAATTGCAGGTGAGCAGACGCTGACCATGCCGCAGTTCTGGGAGGCCGAGCGCAAGGGCCGCGACCGTGAAGACAAGCCGGAATACAAGGTGCGTATTTCCGCCGCCCTGTGCTTCTCGAACCGTGTCAACCGTCTCGAATACTATCACAATTCTTCTTGGCTCGAACACGGCGGCGCGCCGGAAAAGGCCGTCAAGAATGCCTTTGTCTACGCCATTGACGCCTACTGCAAGCAGACGAACAAATACACGAAGTCCGAATCGAAGATCACGTTTCAGGACGTGGCCGACTGTCTGGTGCTGGTGACGAACTGCTTCTCCACGCAGACCTCGTATGAGAACCAGACAAAAAAGGCCATCACGAACAAATTCGTGCAGGACGCCATGGCGGAATTTTTCCGCGACCGGCTGCACGTCTATTTCATCGAAAACAAGCAGGAGGCCGACCGCATTGCCGATCAGGTGCTGGTCAACAAGCGGAGCCGTGAATCGGCGGAAAAGGCGCGTCTGAACGTCAAGAAAAAGCTGACCGGCAATCTTGATATCGCCAACCGCGTGCAGAAATTCGTCGACTGCCGCACGAAGGACGTGTCGAAGCGCGAAATTTATATCGTCGAGGGCGATTCCGCGCTCGGCTCGGTCAAGCTCTCGCGCGACGCGGAATTTCAGGGCATCATGCCCGTGCGCGGCAAGATTCTGAACTGCCTGAAGGCTGATTACGACCGCATTTTCAAGTCCGACATCATCACCGACCTCATCCGCGTGCTTGGCTGCGGTGTGGAGGTGCAGACGAAGAAGACGAAGGATCTGTCCGCGTTTGATCTGGAAAATCTGCGCTGGAACAAGGTCATCATCTGCACCGATGCCGACGTAGACGGCTACCAGATCCGCACGCTGATTCTGACCATGATCTACCGGCTGTGCCCGACGCTCATTCAGGAGGGCTATGTGTATATCGCGGAATCGCCCCTGTATGAGATCACGTGCAAGGACAAGACGTGGTTTGCATACACCGACGCGGAAAAATCCGAGATCGTCAAGAAGCTGGAGGGCAAAAAGCTCTCCATCAACCGCTCGAAGGGTCTTGGCGAAAACGACCCGGAAATGATGTGGATGACGACCATGAACCCGGAAACACGCCGCCTCATCAAGGTCATGCCGGAGGACATGGCGCGCACGATGCAGATTTTCGATCTGCTGCTGGGCGATAATCTGCAGGGAAGAAAAGAACACATCGCCGAAAACGGCTACAAATACCTCGACCAGCTGGACGTGTCGTGAGGTGCATCCCAAAATACGCACGGTCTCGGTAGGGACGTGGCTCTGCTCCACCTGATGGGCAGGGGCGAATCTGCGCAGCACCATGTAGGGGCCGATGCCCACATCGGCCCGCGCAGATTGCATTGTTTTTACGGGAATCTGCGGCGAATCCGCAATATTTTTAGGCCGACAGAGTCATAAAAACGGAAGAATACACCGCTTTGCGGTATTTTTCGGTAGATTTGCAACTTCCCGGCAGGCCGATGTGGGCATCGGCCCCTACAAAGGCCCTTCGGGCCACCTTCCCCCTAGGGGAAGGCTTTGAGGAACGAACGATAAGGAACGATCAACTATGCCAAAGAAAAAACAACCGGAAAGCAAAAAGCATGACGATCCAAATGTAATGGGACTGCGGGCAGAGGTGTTCGAGCAGCCAATCTGTCAGACGCTGGAGTCCAACTACATGCCCTACGCCATGTCGGTCATCGTCTCGCGTGCCATCCCGGAGATCGACGGCTTCAAGCCGTCGCACCGCAAGCTGCTGTATACCATGTACGAAATGGGGCTTCTCACGAAGCCCCGCACCAAATCCGCCAATATTGTCGGCCAGACGATGAAGCTGAACCCGCATGGAGATCAGGCTATCTATGAGACGATGGTTCGTCTGGCCCGCGGCAACGAGACGCTGCTGCACCCATTTATCGACTCCAAGGGTAACTTCGGTAAGGTCTATTCGCGTGATATGGCCTATGCCGCCTCGCGTTACACCGAGGCGAAACTCGAGCCGATCTGCGCCGAACTGTTCCGCGACATTGACGCCGATACTGTTGATTTTGTGGACAACTATGACGGCTCCATGCAGGAGCCTGTTCTGCTGCCGACGACGTTTCCGAACGTGCTGGTTTCGGCCAACATGGGCATCGCCGTCGGCATGGCGTCGAATATCTGTTCGTTCAATCTGGCCGAGGTCTGCCGGACGGCAATCGCGCTCATCAAAAACCCGGACGCAGATCTTCTGGATACGCTCCTGGCCCCGGATTTCCCGACGGGCGGAGAAATTCTCTATGACCCGGCCCAGATGCTGCAGATTTATGAGACGGGCCGCGGCTCGTTCCGCCTGCGGGCGAAATGGCGCTATGTCAAGGAAGGGAACATGATCGAGATCTACGAGATCCCCTACACGACGGCCACGGAGATTATTCTTGATAAGGTTGCAGAACTCATCAAGGCAAATAAAATCCGTGAGATCAGCGACATGCGCGATGAAACGGACCTGAATGGCCTGAAGCTCACCATCGACTTAAAGCGCGGCGCAGACCCGGACAAGTTGATGCAGAAGCTGTTCAAAACGACGACGCTGCAGGATGCGTTCGGCTGCAACTTCAACATCCTCATTGCCGGTATGCCGCGCGTAATGGGCGTGCGCGAAATCTTCTCCGAGTGGACGGCATGGCGCACCGAATGCGTTCGCCGCCGGCTCTATTTCCAGATGAACAAAAAGAAGGACAAGCTGCACCTTCTGAAGGGCCTCGGCAAAATTCTTCTCGATATCGACAAGGCCATCCGCATCATCCGGGAAACGGAACTGGACGCGGAGGTTGTTCCGAACCTCATGATCGGCTTCGGCATCGATCAGGTACAGGCGGAATACGTTGCGGAGATCAAGCTGCGCAACATCAACAAGGAATTCATTCTGAACCGGTTGAAGGAGACGGAGTCTCTTGAAAAGGAGATCGCCGACCTCGAAGCGACGCTTGGCTCTGAGAAGAAGGTTCAGGCGCTCATCTGCAAAGAGTTGGAGCAGGTCGCGCAGAAATATGGCAAAGCGCGCAAGACCACGCTGGTCTATGACCACGAACTCCAGCAGGAGCCGGACGACGAGCCGGAAAACGACTATCCCGTCACGGTCTTCCTCTCCCGCGAGGGCTATTTCAAGAAGATCACAGCACAGTCACTGCGCATGTCCGGCGAACAGAAATTCAAAGAGGGCGACGGTCTGCTCCTGACCCGTCCGGCGCAGAACAGCGAGGAGATGCTGGTCTTTACCGACAAATATCAGGTTTATAAGACGAAGATTTCTGACTTTGCCGACGGAAAAGCGTCCGCGCTTGGAGATTTCCTGCCCGGAAAGCTTGGCTTCGACGAAGGGGAAAGCTTCCTGACGGTTATCTTCCCGGGCAAGTACGAGGGAAATCTGCTCTTTGTCTTTGAAAACGGGAAGGCGGCGAAGGTTACCATGAGCGGCTATGATACCAAGTCCAACCGCAAGCGGCTGACAGGAGCATACTCTGACAAGAGTCCGATCAAGGCCGTGATCGATCTGCCGGAGGAAAAGCAGATCGCTGTCCGCGCAACGGACGGGCGTGTGCTCGTGTTCTCCACGGCGCAGCTTGCCGCCAAGACCACGCGCGCGACGCAGGGCGTCGCCGTGATGAGCCTCAAGCGCAAGGCGGTCGTCGAATCGGCTATGGAACTGGAGAAAACGGCGATCACCAATGTGGGCCGCTATTCGGCCCGGACGCTGCCCGCCGCTGGAGCGCTCCTGCGGGAGGAGGACACCGGTGAAACACAGATGAAGCTGGACATTTGATAGAAAAGAAGTACGGGAGGACGACGGTTTGAAACGTGAAACGCTCAAGACCATCTGGCAGATGGGATGGAAGATCACCCTTGGCTGTGCTATTTTTGCGCTTGGCTTCGATCTGTTTCTGGAGCCGAACAGTCTGAACGTCGGCGGCATGAGCGGTTTGGCGATGGTTCTGCGTGAGTTGCTGGGCTTCGGCCAAATCGGCGTGATCACCATGCTCCTGAACGTGCCTCTGTTTATCCTCGGCGCGCGGAAGCTGGGCAGGAAGTTCCTGTTTGGCTCACTGGCCGGCATGCTTTTGAGTTCTGTCTTCATCGATCTGTTTTCCGTTATTCCCGCACCTAAGACGGAGATTCTGCTCGATAGCCTCTACGGCGGTATTCTTGTGGGACTCGGTATCGGCCTTGTGTTTTTGTCCGGCGCAACGACGGGCGGTTCCGATATTGCGGCCAAGCTTCTGCGCCGCCGCTTCCGCTCGGCCAGTCTCGGCAAGGTCATGCTGGCGATCGACCTGTTCATTATCACGCTGACCGGCATCGTGTTCCATGACCTGTCCAAAACGCTCTACAGCGCGCTGCCGCTGGCTGCGTCATCGTTTGTGATGGACCAGCTGCTCTATGGACTGGATCATTCGACCGTTGCGCTTATCATCTCAGAGCAGTATCAGGCTGTTTCCAAGCAGATTGCCGACCGGCTCGACCGCGGCGCGACCGTGCTAGAAGGCAGCGGCAGCTATACCGGCAGCCCGCGGCCTGTGCTGATGTCTGCCGTCCGTCAGAAGGAACTGCCGGAGATCAAGGCCATCGTGCGCGAGATCGACCCCGAAGCTTTTGTCATTCTGCTGCCTGCGCATCAGGTTCTGGGTGAGGGCTTCCGCGGCACGGGCGAGGAATTATAACACCAAGGAGGGGCTGCTTTGAAACGCTGGATGATAATAAGCCTGCTTGCTTTGCTGCTGGCAGCCCTGTGCGGGTGCAGCAGGCTGGTTCCGTCCTCCTATACACTTGTGACCCCGCATGACGCGGGTGCAAAGTCCGAGCCGCAGAGCGATGTGCTGACAGTACGCGACTATAAAACGCTCAAAAACGCGCTGCGGACGCTTGTGCAGAACGGCGTGGAGCATGGCGTGATCCATACGAATCAGTATGCCGGCGATGTGGAAGAGGATCTTCCTGCCGCCGTCTATGAGATTGCGCGTGAGGATCCGATCGGCGCCTATGCCATCGACTATATCACGCACGACTGCACACTGATCGTTGCCTATTACGAGATCAAAATCGACATCACGTTCCGCGATGTGCGTACGCCGCTTGATGAAATCGAGTATGTAGGCAGTGAGACGGAGGCGAACCGTCTGCTCTGCCGGGCACTGGAAAATTACGACGATCATCTGACGCTCTATGCAACTTATCCGGGCAAGCCTGATTATGAGGCGCTCGTGCAGGACTACTGCGACGCGCATCTGAAGGAGCACGCCGCGCAGCCTGAACTGACCGTCACATCCTATCCTGCAGATGCGCGCAACCGTATTGTGGAACTGGTTTTCGATTATCCGGCCTCCAGATTGGAACTGCGGAGCATGCAGCAGGACGTGACCGAAAGCCTGCGTGCGGCGGAAATTTATGTCCGCTACTGCACGAGCGAGACGGAAAAGGCTGCGTTGCTGTTCACCTATTTGGCCGAACGATTCCCCTATCAGGAGGGGAGCAGCCGCACACCGGTCTATTCTGCACTCTGTCAGGGCATTGCTGACAGCAAGAGTATGGCGCAAAGCTGGCAGCTGCTGTGCGACGAGGCGGGACTTACCTGCCAGACCGTCAGCGGCATGCGCGGCAGCGAAAGCTATTACTGGAACATTATGAAGCTTGACGGCGGCTACTGCCACGTCGATATTCTGCGCGATCTGCTTGGCGGCGGAACACTCCGGCTGCGCTATGACGAGGATATGACGGGTGAATATTACTGGGATCAGCCCCAGATGCCCGCCTGCCCGGCTCCCGTTCCGGAGGAGGAGCCGCCCATTGAGGAGGAACCGGAGCCGCCTGCTGAGGAAGATCCCGGCGAAACCGTTCCCTCTGAAGAGGAACCCGCGCCGCCGGAAGAGATGCAGCCACCCATTTCCGATGAACAGACCTGACAAAAAGGCCTGGACGCTTCGACGTCCGGGCCTTTCTGCGTATCAGAAGAATCTGAATTTCATAAGGCGGCACGATTTGCACACTGTCTCGGTAGGAGCAGACTCTCAATCTCTCCCACAAACAGCCCGCAAAAATTGCATCAAAACGGACAGACGACAATGCTGGCCGCTTGCAAAAGACTGCATTTTTATGAAAATTCGCAGGAATTCGACCAATTTCGTGGGGGGGTAGTGGCGTCCGTTCCCGCACCGTATCGGTGCTGGGAGCCGGAACGAACATTACCGCTTTGCCGTCAGATGCAAGGTTCGGTCGGCAAGGCCGCAGAACAGCAAGCCGCAGGCAAGAGCCTCGTCTTCCGCGCTGCCGAGTTCGGGGACAAACTCGAACATTGCGCCGCAGGCATCAGCCAGAGACGCGGTTCTGTACCCCGTCAACGTCCGCACGTCGTAGACCGGGCGCTTCGCGCAGATGGCTTCGCTTCCGGCTGCAGCCAAAAACGCCAGATCGTCCGCGCGGAATAGAACCAGCGGGGCCTGTTCGTCAAGATAGGCGTCAATGGCGGGCAGAAGTTGTGCAAGCTTCGGTGCATCCTGCGTCATGCGTTCCGTCACGCCTGATTCGCGGGCGTATTTTGTCAGTCCCTTTTCCGGTTTCACATATGCGCTCAGTACGGATTCCGGCGCAAAGCGGCGGAATTTCAGAACCGCGGCCTGCGCGATCTCATCACGCGAGGGGCTTTTTCCCGTCGTCTTGAATGCGAGAACATAAAATGTTTCCAGCGACTCCGGTGCGGTCTTCCGCGTGAGCGGCGTTGCATCCGGCGGCGTGTATTCCGGTCTTGAGGCCGGGGCGGATACATCCGCAGGCTCTGGCTGAATATGACGAATTTGCTTTTTCACACCTTCAAACCACTTCTGCGCCCGCAGCGCAGCCTCAAGCGCCGTCTGTTGCCGTGCCGTCTGCTTCAGAACGGCGGCGCTCAAATCCTCCAGCAGATCGCCGGAGGCGCGGTGGCCGGGAATCCTCCCGCGTCTGCCGAAACCCGGCAGAAGAAATTCATCGGAATAATCAACAAAGCGTACCTTTTCCCGCAGCAGTGCTGCCGTCTGCGGCTCCTGCTGCGCGCCGTTCCAGCGGGCGCAGAAGGCCTTGCAGAGCCGGATGTCGCGTTCGAGCATCCATGCAGGCCCCCGGCAGGAAAGTCCTTCAATGCGCGTATACGCTTCCGCAAGTGTTTTATAAAGCGCTTCCGCCTCCGGCTGGGGCGGCGCGGGCGGTTCCGGCTGCACAGGCGGGGCGGTCAGAATATCCGGCAGCTGCTCCGGGGAAGAAAGATCCGGCTTGACAGGCGCAGGCGCAGCGGGTGGTTCCTGCGGCTGCTTTTCTATTTTTTTCGGCAGCGCGCTTACAACGACAACTGCAAGCCCGCCAGCAGCCAGAATCCCGGCTGCGACCAGGCTATACTGTGCGGCGGCAAAGCCCAACAGGATCAGCAGAAACCCAATGATAATGCCCTTGACGGAACGCACGGCGTTTCCTCCTTTACGATTACGCGGAATGCTGCGGGAATTTTTCCAGACAGTAAAGCTGCTCCTCGTCCAGCTGATCGCCGCCGGGAGCGAAGGTGTAGCCCAGCCCTTGATAAAAATGCAGTGCGTTGATGGAGGCTGGGATCACAACGCGCGGCGCGCTAAAAAACATCGGGTCGTGCTCGATCGTCTCAATGAGCGCGCGGCCCACGCCGCGCCGCTGCTTCTCCGGCAGAACGAAAACAGAGTAAAAGCAGCCCTCAGCCGGGTTTTTGTGATACGGGCCAAAGGCAGCGCAGCCGATCACGGTTCCGTCGTCCTCGCAGGCAACGTAGAAGTGCATCTGCTCGCCGCGTGTTAAGAAGTATGCGCGATCCTGCTTGGCAACCATTTCCTCAACAAAGGCTGCGTCATAGACGGCACCGGAGGTGACGCGTGTGGCCAGGGCTGACACACGGACGACTGCGTCTGCGTCGGCAGGGGCAAAACGACGGATATACATACTATAATTCCTCCTTGTGTGTATGTGTATAGCGGCTGATTTCATGCAAAAATGCCGCGCCGTAACGCTCGGCCTTGACATGGCCGACACCGGATACGTCCATCAATTCCTCCATGGAACATGGCTGCTTTGCAGCCATATCCAGAAGCGTGGCATTTGAAAAGACAATGTAGGCCGGGACGCCCTGCTCCTGCGCGATGCGGAAACGCAGCGCTTTTAGCGCAGCCAGAAGCGGTTCGTCTGCCCGTGGTGCAGCTGCCTTTTTCTGTGGCCGTGCTTCCATGTGCGATGCGCGCCGGACGCGCGTGAGCACCTGTTCTCCGGAAAACAGTACGCTTGCCGCCTTCGGCGTCGTATCGATCCCACCGTGGACAGGGTCTGCTTCCAGATATCCCGCACGCTCCAGAAGTTCGATCCATTCTCGAATCTGCGTGCTCGGCAATGTGGACATCAGTCCATAGGTCGGCAGCGTATCAAGTCCCAACTCCCGCACGCGCGCTGCACGGCCCCCGTGCAGCGTCTGGCTCAAAATGGTGCTTCCCACACAGTAGCCGAGCCGGTTCCGCGCGCGTACAACGCAGGACAGAATCATCTGCGCCTCGCGCGTGAGGTCCTGCGTCTCATAGTCCGCCTGACAGTTCCCGCAGTTGCTGCAGGTTTTTTCATGCGGCTGACCGAAATAGTCGAGCAGATATCCGCGCAGGCAGTCCTGCGTTTTGCAGTAGCCTGTCATGGACTCCAGCCGCGCCAGATCCTGCGTCTGCACTGCTTGACGCGCTTCTTCGGTCAGTTCCTCGTTCTCTGCGGATGAATTGAAAATCAAAAATTTTGCCGTCGTGACATCGCCGGGGGAATACAGCAGAATGCAGTCGGCAGGCGAGCCGTCGCGTCCTGCGCGGCCGGCCTCCTGATAATATGCCTCCAGACTTTTCGGCATATTGTAATGGATAACATAGGAGACGTTTGACTTGTCGATGCCCATGCCGAACGCATTGGTTGCGGCCATGATGGGACTGCGGTCACAGATGAACGCCTCCTGATTTTCACGACGCTCATCGGCATCCAGCCCTGCATGATAGCGCGTGGCGGCAAAGCCTGCCTCCTGCAGCAGTCCGCAGACCTGCTCGACCGTCTTGCGCGTGGCGCAATAGACGATGCCGCTCTTATCCCGGCGTTCAGCAAGCAGCTGCAGAAGCACAGCGCGTTTATCCTTCGGGCGCAGTACCTCGAAGCGGAGATTGGGCCGGTCAAAGCCGGTCACGACTGTTTCCGGCTCGTGCAGCTGCAAGATACGGATAATATCGGCGCGCACCTGCGCGGTGGCCGTTGCAGTAAAGGCCGCGACTGCCGGGCGATGCGGAAGCCGCTGCAGAAATTCCACGATTTTTAAATAGCTGGGCCGGAAATCCTGTCCCCACTGCGAGATGCAGTGCGCCTCATCAACGGCGACAAGCGGAATTTCGAGCTTCTGCGCAAGCGCGCAGAAGCCGTCGGTCAGCAGCCGTTCGGGCGCAACATAGAGCAGCTTATATGCACCATAGTGCGCGTCGCGGTACGTCTCGCGCAGTTCATCCAGACTCATGGAACTGTTGATGCACCCGGCAGGGATCCCCGCGTTCCGCAGCGCCATGACCTGATCCTTCATCAACGAGATCAGCGGCGAGACGACAAGCGTTATCCCCGGCAGCAGCAGCGCGGGCAGTTCATAGCAGAGGCTTTTTCCGCCGCCCGTCGGCATAATGCCAAGCGCGTCGCGTCCGGAAAGAACGGCGTCGATCAGCGTCTGCTGGCCCGCACGGAATTCGGAAAATCCGAAATACTGCCGCAGCGCTGCAAGCTTGTCCATACCTCCGCCTCTCCTTCGCCTTTTTTCTACATTATATCAGTCCCGGCGGCCATTGACAAGAGCGGAAGCGTTCCCACCCGGCTGCCCATTGAAGCTATTGTCAAGGGCAACGTAGGTACATCGGCCCGCTAAGTTACGAATTTGCGGCATGTTTTGTGCCATTTTATTTTGACATACTGAAACAGGAGCATTCCGCATCGGCGAAATGCTCCTGTTTGGCAAACAAAAAATAAGTTATATTTTTGTGGAACTTGCCGCGTTTTCGGGATTGGGGAACACAGCAGTTGTGATGCCCCGTATGCCGGATTGCAATTTTATGCGGAATATGCTAAGATGAGGCGAAAAATAACGGGATGGATGTGTCCCGGCCGAAAGGAGAAACGCATGCGAATCATCGGGATCGTGCCGGGCGCGAAGCTGTTCGGCTCGGAGGATCTGTACGCGGATCAGTATTTATTTGTGAACGGCTATCCAAAGCGCATTCTTGCAAACGGCGCAACGCCTATCGGCATTCTCAGCAGCGACGGCTATGCTGCGCAGGATAGTCTGGCGCTCTGTGACGCATTTGTGTTTTGCGGCGGGGCACGATTTTATCCGTACCATTTTCAGATTATGGAGTACGCTGCCAAATCCGGCAAGCCTGTGCTTGGCATCTGCCTTGGGATGCAGATGATGAACACTTATTTTCTCGTCGCCGAGGAGGCGGAGCGGCGCGGCTGGGACCGGCCGCTGCTCGCGCTGTTCGAGCAGATGAAAAAGGAACGCTATATGTTCACAGAACCTGTGGACGGACACTGGGACGGCCATATCACGCGGGACAATGTCGAACGCTTCAAGCATCCCGTCCATGTGACACCCGGCAGCCGTCTGGAACGCCTGACGGGAAAGCAGACGATCATGGGCGCGTCGATGCACAATTACCGCATCACGCACCCGGCGCAGTCGCTGTGCGTTGCGGGCCGAACGGACGACGGTACGATCGAAGCGCTGGAATATGGTGAGCAGATGCTGGGCGTCCAGTTCCACCCAGAGGCTGACGACCAGAACGATGATTTGTTCCGCGTCGTCCTGTAGGACGGATGTCTGAATATGCCAAGGGCCGGAACCGTCAGGTTCCGGCCCTGTTTATGCCATAAAAGCGCGGCTGCTTACAATTCATACATGCGGATGATGGTTTCAGCGATCTCCCGTTTCTTGACGCAGCGGTCCATCGCGGCCTTTTCAATCCAGCGGTGCGCGTCCTGCTCCGTCATGCCAAGCTGCCGCATGAGAAGCCCTTTCGCCTTCTGGATGCGTTTGAGATCCTGAAGCTGTGAACGCAGCTGATCGGTTTGGGCCTGCATGCTCTTTTTCAGCAGCAGCAGATTCCGCAGCGTCTGGGTCAGGATTGCCGGCTCCATCGGCCATGTCATGACGCACACGCCGCTTTTCTGCAAAAAGCGCCAGACTGCGCTGTATGCCTCCTGCCGCACCAGCAGCAGAAACACAGCCTCGGCCCCTGCCGCCATCTCGGCGCAGCGGCGCAGATCCTGCCCACCCGGCGCATCGGACTGCATGACGATGAGTGTCGGGTGCTGCCGCCCGAGCGCGGTGCGTGCTTCGTCAAGGCCGGATACCGTCTGAACCTGTACATCCGGCTGTGCGGCTGCAAACGCGGACAGGCCGACCGGCTCCGCTGCCGTGCCGCGCACCAGAAGGATCGTATTCTTTCCCGCCTGTTCCATGTTCTCAGCCCCCTCTCAATCACACTCTATTTTATGCAGCGGCCCTGTTTCTGTCAATCCATTTCTCTGGCTGAACGCCGCGATAAGGAAAACAGATACCGTTTTTTCCCGAACAGGGCTTGACATTTGCCAGCCGCGCGCGTATAATTCGCTCAAACAAACGGCTCGGGAGTGCTTTTCCCGGCTCACATGGAAACGGTAAACGGCAAAGGCGTCGTACAGCTTCGGTTCTGTGCGCGCCTTTGCCGCTTTTTTGAGAAAGTGAGGTTTTTTTATGCAGACGGTATCGGATTTCTTTGGCTGTCATGTGTTCAGCGAATCAGTCATGAAGCAGAAGCTGCCGAAAGAGGTATTCAAGGACGTTTATGCTGCCATTCACGAGGGCAAGCGGCTCGATTTGGCTGCGGCTAACGTCGTGGCCAATTCCATGAAGGACTGGGCTATCGAACTCGGCGCAACGCATTTTACCCACTGGTTCCAGCCCATGACCGGCATCACGGCGGAAAAGCATGACTCGTTCATTTCTCCGACCGCAGACGGCGGCGTGATTATGGAGTTTTCCGGCAAGGAACTCATCCAGGGCGAGCCGGATGCGTCCAGCTTCCCCTCCGGCGGCCTGCGCGCCACGTTTGAAGCGCGGGGCTACACGGCATGGGATCCGACCTCTTTCGCGTTCATCAAGGATCATGTGCTCTATATCCCGACCGCATTCTGTTCCTACGGCGGCGAGGCGCTCGACAAAAAAACGCCGCTGCTGCGTTCCATGCAGGCTATCAACAAGCAGGGCCTGCGCATTCTGAAGCTGTTCGGCCACACCTCCGTCAAGGCTGTGCGTACGACGGTCGGCCCGGAGCAGGAATATTTCCTGATCGACGAGGCGCTTTATAACAAGCGTAAGGATCTTCTCTACACCGGCAGGACGCTCTTTGGCTCGAAGCCGCCGAAGGGACAGGAACTGGACGATCATTATTTCGGCACCATCAAGCCGCGCGTGGCTGCATTCATGCAGGATCTGGACAAGGAACTCTGGGAGCTCGGCGTTCTGGCCAAGACTGAGCACAACGAGGTCGCCCCGGCGCAGCATGAACTTGCGCCTGTCTTCACCACCACCAATATCTCCGCCGACCACAACCAGCTGACGATGGAACTCATGCAGAAGATCGCGCGCAAGCACGGCATGGTCTGTCTGCTGCATGAAAAGCCGTTCGCAGGCGTCAATGGCTCCGGCAAACACAACAACTGGTCTATTTCGACTGACGCAGGCGTCAACCTGCTTGAGCCCGGCGAGACACCGAGCGAGAATGCGCAGTTTTTGCTGTTCCTGTGCGCCGTTATTCAGGCAGTCGATGATTATCAGGATTTGCTGCGTATTTCCGTGGCTTCCGCCGGCAACGACCACCGGCTGGGCGGCAACGAGGCGCCTCCCGCCATCATTTCGACCTTCCTCGGAACGCAGGTGTCGGCCGTGCTGGACAAGCTGGCCGCATCGAAGGGCGACGACGCCATCCGTTTCGACGCCAAGAACGTTTTCAAGATGAGCGGCATTTCACACATCCCGACGCTGCTGCTGGACAACACCGACCGCAACCGCACCTCGCCGTTCGCCTTCACGGGCAACCGCTTCGAGTTCCGCGCCGTGGGTTCGTCGGACAACTGCGCCGAGGCGATGATCGTGCTCAACTCGGCGATGGCATACGAACTGACCGAGTTCAAGAAGGCCGTGGACGCCAAGATCGAGGCCGGGGCCAAGAAGGAGAGGGCCATTTACGAGGTGCTCAAGCAGATGATCAAGGCCTGCAAGGCCATCCGGTTCGACGGCAACGGCTATTCGGACGAGTGGAAGGCCGAGGCGAAGCGGCGCGGTCTGGACTGCGAGACGTCGACGCCGCTGATCTTCGACCGCTACCTGGACAGGGAGAGCCTGAAGATGTTCGGCGATATGGGGGTTTTCACCAAGGTCGAACTCGAAGCCCGCACCGAGGTGAAGTGGGAGACCTATACCAAGAAAATCCAGATCGAAGGCCGCGTGCTGGGCGACCTGGCGATGAACCACATCGTGCCGATCGCTTCGAAATACGAGGCGCAGTTGCTCGACAAGGTCTATAAGATGCATCAGATCGGAGGGCTGAACGCCTCGTCGGACATTCTGCTTATCAAGAAGATTCAGGACCATACGGCCTCGATCCAGAAACTCACCGGCGAGATGATCGACGCCCGCAAGGTTGCCAACCGGATCGAGGACCCGCGTGAAAAGGCCATTGCCTACCACGATACCGTGGCTGTCTGCTTCGACGAGATCCGCCGTCATATCGACAAGCTGGAAGAGATCGTCGACGATCAGATCTGGCCGCTGCCGAAGTATCGCGAACTGTTGTTCCTGCGCTGATCGGGCTGATTACGGCATAGAAAAACCGGGAACATTCCTTTCGGAGTGTTCCCGGTTCTGGTTTCATATCTTGCGGAAATTATTCGTCGTCGCGGTACATGTGTTCCACGTAAATGGCGTGCTGCATCGCCTCGCGCTTCGCGATCGAAGGCTTGGTGAAGTACTGGCGGCGGCGAAGCTCCTTCAGGACGCCCGTGCGCTCGTATTTACGTTTGAACTTTTTCAGGGCGCGCTCGATGTTTTCGCCCTCTTTTACCGGCATGATAATCATAATATTCTTTGTTTTTTGTTGTTTTGAATCTGTTTGTTCGTTCTGAAAACTGCGGGGTGCGCATCCTCGATGCATCTTCCCCAAAAACGGTCGTTTTATTCGTCGGCAGGTCCGCTGTCCGACCCGAATTGCAGATAAGGAGCCAGCCGTGCTGCCTCCTCGCGGGTCAATATGTTCTGTTCCACCAATTCTCCAGCGGTACTCCAACCTCCTTTCAACTGTCTTGCTTTCAGCAATTTTCGTAATGCCTGCGGTGCTATGTAGGGGTGTTTCCCCAGCACTTTCGGGCTTGCAAAGTTAATATCAATTTTCCGAATTTTGCAACTATCGCAGTAAATTTGTTTCAAAATTTTTTCATAATTGCGTTCCCGCACTCCCGGAACCTCTGCGAGTTGCTCCGCGCGGACGAATCCGCCGAGCCGTTCGCGGTAGTGCATGATCGCCACGACGGTCCTGGGACCGATGCCCACAACCGAGCGCAGCGTCGCCGAATCGGCCGTGTTCAGCTCCACGGGCTGTTCGATCGGCCGCGCCTTCCGTTCCGGGAAGATGACGTAGGGTTCCAGCGCCGCGGCCACCGAGTCGCTCACGACGTAGCATTCGCGCAGGTCCTCCATGTCATGGATGCCGCTCAAATCCCGCCAGCGGATGAACGCCTCGGCCTGACGCTTCGACAAGGCCCCGATGGCGCGCAGGTAGCGGGCGCTCACGGTGTCGATGCGGAACGGCCCGGGTGCGAGCGGTTCGGGGAGAATGCGTCCCGTGCGGTATTTTTCGGGTGCGATGGCGTATTTGCGGCCGATGCGCACCCAGGGTTCGAGCCGCCGGTAGAGCGAGTCGCTGATGCCGTAGCAGAGCGTCAGGTCCTCGGGAATGCGGAACACTTTGCCCGCGGCGCGGTATTTCAGCAGGCTCACCGCTTCGTGCTTCGTAAGCCCGAGTCGCCGCAGGTCGTCGAACGAGGCCGTGTTGGGGTCGAAATGCGACATCACGACGCTGTCCGCGGGCAACGCCTCCTCCATCTCGGCCTCGGCGCGGCGGGCCGCTTCGGGGTCGGCTGCCGGGCGTACGAGCATCAGGGCTATGATCAGCAGCCCGGCCAACGGCAGGAATACCGCAATGGCGCGTATTTCGCGGTCGGAAAAAAGTTTAGCCATTGTTCTGTTTATGCGGTCATATGCTTTATCGTTTCAACTGCCGGGAGCATGCGTCGTCTCCCTTCCGGAGGGAGGCCGGGGCGGGGCCATGCTTGTAGATGGCTCCGCAGGCGGCAATGACGGCGGTCGAAAGCGATTTGTACGTCGAAGTGTGTATTCGTTTTGTCTATTTTCCGATCTCCTCCAGTGCCCGCTTCACCGAACCCCAGCGCAGCAGCAGTTCGCGGGCCTCGGTTTCGTCAAGCCCCGACGCCTCGGCGACCATCCGCGTTCCGCGGGCCACGAGCTTGTCGTTGGTCAGCTGCATGTTGACCATGCGGTTGCCTTCGACGCGTCCCAGCCGGATCATTACCGCCGTAGACAACATGTTGAGCATCAATTTCTGGGCCGTTCCGGCCTTCATGCGCGTCGATCCGGTCACGAACTCCGGTCCTACGACCGCTTCGAGCGCATACTCCGCTTCGGCAGCTACGGGCGACG
>ERZ779850.952-NODE-952-length-31550-cov-4.613558_pt1 | contig 31550 bp, 35 predicted proteins | sample MGYA00511249_ERZ779850 | MGnify/ENA primary metagenome ERZ779850 (study PRJEB29588, sample SAMEA2162475) | human gut metagenome | biome: human gut; feature: human-associated habitat; material: faeces | place: Denmark | collected 2008/2010 ...
CAATGATACGCTTACCGGAAATAACCAGGAAAATACCATAAGTGGCGGTAATGGTAACGATACGTTAATCGGAGGCAAAGGCAACGATACTCTTAAAGGAGAAGGTGGTAATGATACCTATATCTGGAATCTTGGCGATGGTTTTGATTATATTAATGACAGTAATGATAACAATATCATCGAATTTGGCGAGGGCATTACCTTAGAGAATCTGACCTTTGAACGAAGCAATGAAAATGACTCTACTTATGGATATGATTTATACATCTTTGTAAATGGCGACAGAAACCAAGGATTGCAATTATATTATTTCTTTGGTTCATCATCATATCAAAACTTTACTCTCAAGTTTGCTGATGGTTCAACAACCCCGCTAACCACCGATATATCTTTATCTCAACTGCCGGAAGTAAATTTAACGCTCAACGGTACGGCTGATGATGATATCTTAACCGGTGGCACCGGCCATGATATTATCAATGCCGGTGACGGTTATAATGATATTACCGGTGGCCAGGGCAACGATACCATAACCGGAGGTTATGATCGGGATACTTATTATTACAATCTCGGTGACGGTTTCGATACAATCACGGATCCCAACGGCAAAGACCAGATTATCTTTGGTGAGGGAATTTCCAAAGATGACCTGACACTCAGAAGAAACGGCAATGATTTGTGGCTGATTATCAATGATGACCTTACTCAGGGAATGAAACTGGTTAATTTCTTTGCTTCGGATGATAATAAAATCGAAACACTTAAGTTCTCCGATAACAGTTCCATAAATCTGGCTACTGCCGGCCTGACGTTAGACCAATGGGATACCGATGACAACATTACCGGAACTTCCTATGACGATATTATTTATGGTAATGATGGAAAAGATACTTTGTCTGGTGGAAGCGGCAAGGACATCTTGATCGGTGGCCACGGAAACGACACGCTCTATGGCGGGGCCGGTAACGATACTTATCGTTGGAACAGCGGTGATGATTTTGATACGATAGAGGATAATTCCGGACAAAATTCCGTTGAATTTGGAGACGGCATTGATTTTGATGATTTAACTTTCACAAAAATTGGCGAAAACCTTTACATCACGATTAATGACAATCCTACTGAAGGTCTTAATTTATCAAAATTCTTCAACAGTGACGGTTATAAAAACTTTACTCTGAAATTCAAAGACGGAACTCAGTATATCTTAAATGAAAACGGTCTTACTTTCAGCCAGGGAGATACTTTTGATACAATTAATGGCACCAACTTTAATGATGTTATCTATGCCAACGACGGTAATGATACAGTTAATACTTTGGCAGGAAACGATACGGTTTACGGTGGAAAAGGCAATGACGTCATTGATGCCGGAAACGGTAACGATACTTTAACGGGAGGAGAAGGTAACGATTCTTTAACCGGTGGTGCTGGTGATGATACCTATATTTATAATCTAGGTGATGGATTCGATACCATCTCTGACGCTGACGGGACGGACAAAATTATCCTCGGTACCGGAATTACGGCAGATATGCTGTCATTCAGCCGAGAGGGTAATGATTTGCGTATTATCATCAGCAATGATAAGCTGCAAGGCTTCTTGCTGAAAAATCAATTTGCTGCCGGTACATCAAAAATCGAAAGCATAGAATTTTCCAATAATAGTACATTAAGCCTGATTAATAAAGGATTTACCTTTAATCAGAACAATATTGATGAAACAATTTCCGGCACAGATTTTAATGATACGATTAATGCTGCTGCCGGCAATGATACGGTCAATGCTGGCGAAGGTGATGATACTATCACCGGAGGATTAGGCAATGATAATCTGAACGGCGGAAACGGAGATGACACTTATATATATAATATAGGTGATGGGCTCGATACGATCACTGAAACTTCCGGAGCTGATAAAATTGTTTTAGGAACGGGAATTGCCCTTGAAAATCTCAGATTTATCAGAGAAGGAAACAATCTCCGTATCTTGATAAATAATAATGTAGATCAAGGTTTTCTGCTGGTTAATCAGTTCGCCGGTGCCGATACGCGCATTGAGCAGCTCCAGTTTGCCGATAATTCGGTACTGGATTTAGTTAATGATTCTCTGACATTTGAACAATATAATGGCGGAGAAACCATCAACGGGACTGATAATGATGATACCATCTACGGTAGAGGTGGCAATGACACCATTGATGCTGGTGATGGTGATGATACGATTGTTGGTGGGATCGGAGATGATACGCTCAGCGGCGGTTATGGACGAGATACTTATATCTATAATCTTGGAGACGGCGCCGATACAATCAACGAAACTCGAGGTAATGATATAATCAAATTTGGTGCAGGAATAACCCAAGATGATTTAACCTTTACCCAAGAAGGAAACAATCTGAAAATTTTGATTGATAATGATCCTTATCAAAGTATTTTGATTAATAATTTTTACAGTAATGTTAATAATCAGGTTGAAAAGCTCCAATTTGCCGACGGTTCAACGTTTAACCTGTCAACACAGGGATTGACCTTAACCCAAAATAATGGTGACGAAACCATTAATGGTACGGGATATAATGATGTTATCTACGGAAATGGCGGTCATGACACTATCAACGCCGGAGAAGGTAATGACACAATTGTTGGAGGTATCGGCAATGATATTCTTAATGGAGGAAACGGCGATGATACCTATATTTACAATTTAGGTGATGGCTTCGATACCATCACTGAATCCGGAGGCAATGATAAGATTGTCTTTGGTGAAGGTATCAGCCAAAGAGACCTGTCGTTTGAGAAAATAGGCAACGACCTGAAAATCTCCATCAATGGCAATGAAGTTAAGGGAATCCAGATAAATGACCATTTCCGTTATGACAGTTCCAAAGTCGAAACCATAGAGTTCCATGACGGTTCCACGCTTGATATCAGCAATGCTGATCAGCTGATACAGGCGATGAACAGCTTCAGCGTCAGCAATTCGGCTTCGACAGATACCCTGTCTAATCCGACTGAGGATGTCAGTGATATGTATTCTCTGGCCGCCAGTCAGGATTTGACCAGAAAAGCAATCTAAATAAAGAAAGTATTTAAACGACAAAAAGCCCCCTACTCCGTAGAGCAGGGGGCTTTTTCAGGTGCAAAGGTCATCATAGACCAGATTGTTGCGGTCAATCTGGTCTATGGTTTCCTGAGTGTCATGGTCATAATCAGCAAAAATCGGTTCATAGATCTGGCAGAATTCAAGGTCGGCGATATTTGTCGTGCAGCCGCTTAATCCGCTCAGACTCAAAACGAGTATTGCGAGCCACGTTCGCTTGATGTATCGCATTGAGCTGTCCTTTCTGTTTAGTGTCGATTTGTTTAATTTTTTCATCTTTTCGGCCCAGCCAGTAAAGCAAAAGACCAACTCCGGTAATAATCCAGGCCTTAAATTTGTTTAAAAATTCCGCCATAGTACCAGTCCTTTACATTAAAGTTGGGGCAAGACTTATACCGGCATAACTCATAATGTCCGAATACTTCTGAACCGGGGAAGAGTTTCCGATAGGAGCCGATAAGGTTTCTCAGCGAGACCAGCTGGGCCGGTGTAAACTCCCGGCGGCCAATCAGGCAAATGCCAATGCTGTTTTCATTATAACCTTTGCAATGAGCGCCGATCTGAGCCAGAGGACGTCCGTTTTCAATCGTTCCGTCCAATCTGATGACATGATGGTATCCGCAGCATTGCCAGCCGCGTTCCTTATGCCAGCGGTCAATATCTTTAATGGTAAAGTCTTTACCATCCGGAGTATCTGCACAATGAACAATGATTTTATCAATTTTTCTCAGTGCCATGATGACCTCCTTTGATTGTGTATCCATCAATTTTGATACCGGCCAAATCCCCGTTAAACGAGGCAGAAGCCTGTTCCAGGTCGAACTCAATAGCGTTCAAAACCGCATAAATACAGAGGTTGAGGTAATTGTAGTTGCCGTTGAACCGGGTCAGCATAAAGGTTAAAGCTTTAATATCTCCGGCCGAAACCTTGTTATAAGCCCGAATAATATGTTTGATTTTATCTTTGGCGATTCCTTGGAATTTGCACCAAGCCGTAAATTCCGCCTGCCATTTTTGACGGGTAGCATCCAGTTTGGATGTCTGATATTCAGACGAAGCAGCTGTGTCAACAGACAGCTTTTTCTGCTTAATGTCATCCAATTCCTGTTTTTTCCAAAGGTAATAGCTGCGCAGAATTTTTTCTGCCAATCGGTTGAACAGGATGTTTTTGGCGTAATCATCGGCAAAATGATGTTTGTTTCCGGAAAAAATAAGAATATCCTTTTCCCATTCCGAGAGCATCATTTTGGTGCTGTCAATCTTGCCGGTGAAAATGTTACAGGGGATTTTCACGATTTTTTTGATAAGCAGCAAGAAAACAGCGGCCATAAAAACCAAGATAAGCGTAAAGATTTTGTTATGTTCCATGAAGGCAAAGAAATACTGCCAAACATTGGCGTCCAGATTTGTAATATCCATGTTTAATCCTTTATAATTGCGTTGATTTGAGTGACGTATCCCGAACCGGAGAGCTCATGGGTGGCCGATTTGATGATCCATTCGCGGTTGGCTGCTTGGGTCAGGTTGGAGATTTTTATGATGCTTTCGGCACAGATTGCCGTATTTCCGACAACTGTCAGCTCAAGCTCATAAATGCCGCGAATAAGCGCCGCCAGTTTTGATTTGGCAATCCGCATCGCGGTTGTCGCCGAAGCATAGGTATGCGGAACACAAAAGCAGGGCTTTCCTTTTCCTGTGCGAACCGTGTCAAGGATGCCCTTCTTCTTGTCGTGATACTTAACTTCGACGCTGTTGATTTTGTTGCGTTCGGCGATTCTTATCCGCCAGCTGTTAATGTCTGTAACGTCCAGTTCCGTGGTTGGCATCGGCTTTTCTTCCTTTTTCGGAGAAATCGCCGTGCCGATCGGAGCGACAATCAGCTTGCCGTCTGCGGGTTTAACGTAAGAGTCAACAGTTTGCGCAACACGATTGAGAAATGCAAGGTCGCTTTCCTCTGTCTGGTCAATATGGTCAACAATAATCCCCTCAAGTCTTGGCGAGACCAGAGGGGACAGTTTGTTTTCTTTGGCTATGGCAGCCACCATGTCTGGGAAGGTTATGTCATGCCATGATCGGCTTTTAGGACTGACAATGCTTCCCAGATTACTTTTCTCAAAAGTGTCAGAAGAGCGGGCCGTAATGCTGATTTGGTTCGGCGGCCCGGAAAGTTCGACTTCGTCGACCATAAATTTGCCCATTTTAACCAGCGCATCCACGTCATAGCCGAGATAGACTTCCAGTTCAGCCCCGCGTGCCGGAACTTCCACCTGATCGTCATGATTGTCTATGACAATTGTCGCCGCGTCAGACACAAAGCCGATTTCATCTGTGATTGAAAGCCGGATTAACCGTTCTTTAATCAGTTCAGTGACATTATCATTATTGGCAAGAATTTTAAAAACCGGCTGCATTACCATAACCTGACAGTTTGAGTTGATTTTTTGTCGTTAATTTCCGGCAACTGGATTTTCAGTCCGGCCGGCAGCACGGGCGGCTGAAATCCTAGAAAATCGTTGGCTTCCAGCACTTTTTCGACCGTGCCGTCCAGATGTCCGTAAAAGCGGTAGCAGATATCGTCCAAAACGTCGCCGTCTTTGGTATTGTAAATAATCATAAGTATTTCCCGACCTTTTGCACAATTCCCATAATGCCACGCTTCTTGTCATCGCCGTACTTCTTCAGATTTATGGTGAAGTCAATCCGCCGCGGCGTGCCGTCTTTAAAGAAAATCGTCTGATTCTCCTGTACGGAGGTGATACACCATTGCCCAAAAGCAAAGCCGTAGCCGGAAATCAGCATCAGCGGTTTACCTTGCATTGCCGACGTCCGCATCAGATTGAGCTGCCGGAGCCCGCCGAAAAGCTGCGGATAAATGATCCCGTCCAAGCTGATTGTCTCACTGCCGAACCCGGTAAACTGCAGAGACGGATTGGTGTTAATACGCTCCAATTCCGCCCATTTGTACTCATTTTGCCGTTTCAAAGTCTGATACGAAGCATTTTTAAGGCAAAACCGGTAAGCTCCGAGCAGCATCATATTGTCAATCGGTATTGATGTTTTCAGACGTCCGGTTTCGTTCAGAATTGCCCCGACGACGCTTAAATCTACATTAACCATAGTTTAATGCCCTTTTTCTGCTTGCCATTTGGCGTTCTCGCTCATCCATCACGCGGCCGACTTCTCTGGCCAACATCGCTTCGTCCATGCCTTTGGCCGCGTTGACTGTGATATTGTTATGAACCGTCGTCCGGGCAGAATTGTCGTTGGCAATTGCCGTCTTAACCTTGCTGTTGAGCGGATCGATATTTTTTCCGACATCCGCAACAACGGCCTGACCGACTTCAGGCTGGCGTGCTGTCGCAGGGACAGCCTTTTTGTCATCATCACTGCCAAACAGCTTGTTCCATACGCTTCCGACTGCCTGTTTCAATTTGGCAATCGGCTCGGTAACTTTTTTGATTTTTTCCCATACTTTCTGCGCTCCAGCAGAAATTCCTTCCCAGAGATTTACAAAAAATGCCTTAATCGGCTCCCAATATTTAATAATAAGAAAAGCTCCGACAGCTATTGCTGTAATCGCCAAACCAATCGGATTTAAAAGTAAAGCCCGCCCCAAAAGTTTAACTCCCGTAACTGCCGCCGGAATAGCGCCTTTGACCAGTGTCCAGAGTGTCATTCCAAACTGTTTGAAGCCGCTTGCCAAAGCAATGGCTTTGTTTTTCAGCATTTGAGTCCATAAAAATCCCAAAAATGTCTTGAGTTTAAGGGCGACACTTGCTGCGGAAAGCCAAGCCCCTCGCACAAATGTAAAGGCGTATCCAACTGCAATTGCAGAAATTTTAAGACTGATTAAGCCTATAACGGTATAACCAATAGCTTTGCTTAGCTGAGGATGCTGTTCAGCCAGGGTACTAAGCTGATTTGCCCAGCCTGCGCCGTATCGCATAATTTCCGCTAACTGCGGCAAAAGTACAGAACCGAATGAAATGGCAATGCTTTCAGCGGCAGATAAAAATTCTTTATATGCGCCGATTGTTGTATTTTGCATTCGTTCAGCCATTTGCTGAGCTGCACCATCGGCATTCTTAACCTTAGTCAGGACCTCATCCAAACGTCCGGTCTGAATATGGTTAAAAATAGCCAATGCACCGGCAGAAGCTCTGTCGCCGAATACCGCTTTGACCGTTGACAGCTTTTCCTGATCGCTTGCATCTTTGAGAACGGCCCCCATATCTTTGAAGATATCAATCATAGAGCGCATATTGCCCTTATCATCAAAGATTTTAACGCCCATTTGTTTCAAATGAGCTTGAGTGAAAGCGGCTTGTTTGGCGACATCGGGCATTTCCTCTGCCGTCAAATGGAGTTCATTCCTCATTTTTTCTAAGGCTTTTGCCCCTTTGCCGACCGGAGCCGCCAATCGCAGATAGGCGGCACGGAGCATAGTACCTGACATCGTCGCCTGAATACCTGCATCGCCGAGCACGCCGGCCAGAGCTGCGGTTTCTTCCAATGTGCCGCCTGCCGCTGCCGGAGCAGCATATTTCATGGTTTCTCCCAGCATTTCAACATTCACGTTTGTCGTTCGTGAAGTTTGGGCTAAAACATCAGCTACTCTGGTTGTTTCTTCAGCTTTGAGATTGAATCCGGTCAAGATATTGGAGGCAATATCTGCAGTTCTGCCCAGATCCATATTTCCGGCAATTGCTAGATTAAGTGCTGCCGGAGATGCTTTCAGGATCTGTTCTGTATTGAAACCTGCCATACCTAGAAACTGCATGGCCTCCGCAGCTTGAGCCGAGGTATATTGCGTTGTCCGGCCAAGCTCTCTGGCTTTATCGGATAATTTTTTGAACCCCTCACTGTCGGCAGCTTCATTAGTAATTGCGCCAACTTTAGCCATAGCATATTCAAAATCAACCGCCGGTTTCAAAGCCCCATACATAGTAGAACCTAAAGCCACAGCATCGAACATCTGTCCGCGCAAGTCGGCACGCTTGGTTTTATTGACAGCCTTGGCATTTTCAATATTTTGAATTTGCTGTTGCTGTCTTCTAAGCGTATTGAGGGATCGATTTAGCGAAGATGTTTCTGCAGATAAATTCCGGGTATCAATACCAGCCTGCCGCAACGCGATTCCCATGTCACGCGTCTGACGTCCTACCGTTTGGAAGGTTGTTTTAGCCTTGTCAAAGTTTCTTTCAGCCTTTTTAATATCCTGAGACAGGCTTTTAGTCGGAGCTCCGACTGTATTCATCTCCTGTTTGAGGCGGTTCAGCCGTTCCCGTGCCTCTTTATAAGCCTGTCCGACTTGGTTCAAAGCACGGGATTGCTGTTTGTAGGCCTCAATTTGCGCCGCTTTTCCCTCTACGCTCTTTATCGTCGCTCCGAGTTTGGAGAGCTGTTTATCGGCAGTGGTAAAAGAATTTTTGAATGTACTGCCAAGTTTGGCTCCGATTAAGATTGATACTGCGGCTCTGGTATCAGCCATTATTTATACTTTCATAAAATTTAACGGCTTTTTCATACCAGCCGACAAAATCTTCCTCGTCCAAGTCCAAAATCTCGGACAAAGACCAGTGAGTAATGTGTGAGAGGGTTATTACGGCTTCTTGGAGGTCGCCCTTTATTTGAAAAAATCCAAATAAGCCCGCTGCAGAGCCTGATAGTCTTTCTCATCCAGCTCTTGCAGAACTTCAGGTGCTACTTCACAAAGATTCGATAAAAGTCTGATTTCTCGTTCTTCATCGCTCAGATTGAGCTTCGAAACCGCCAAACGGTCTTTGACTTTTGAACGGCGGATATTTAAGGATTGATAAACGGTTCCGTTTACGGTAACCGGAAACAGAAGTTCTAATTTTGTTGTATTTTCCATGATTAAATTCCCAATGCATCTCTGATTTCAGACATAACGTCGGTACCGTTGATCTTGCGGATCATGTTATCGACGTCAATTTCAATAACATCGCTGTTGTTGATGTTGAGTTTGTAGTAGCGACAGGAAACGGAAGCGCTTAAGGTACCTTTGTCTCCGGCTTTGAATTTGCCGAAGTCAAGTTCCTTGTACATGCCGTGCAGGCTGATAACCATTGGGGTGACCGAATTGTCATCACACAAAGCGCCGCGGAGCGTGACTTGCACCGCATTTCCGTCAACCAAACCGAAGAGTTTCATCAGTTCCGCGTCAAAATCGACCAGCGTAAACTGACATTCCATTTTTTCCATGCCCAAATCAATATCAATAGGGGCATCCATCCCGCCGCCGCGGAATTCTTCGGTTTTAATGGTAAGTTTCGGCGGCGTGACTTCTTCCGCTTTTCCGGCATAGCCTCGGCCATCAACGAAAAGCGAAAAGTTTTTTAAGACTTTTGCTGTCATGATTTTCTCCGTTATTTGAAGATTTCTTCAAGGTAGTCGTTAACCATCCGGGAGCGGAAAGTTATGTGTTCTGCCGGATACGGCGGGGTAAAGTCAAAATCAAAGGTCACTTTGCCCTGTTCAACCTGATCCGGCGTGTTGATGCTTGCGTCTGCCCAACATTTGCCATCTATAATGGCCCCGATGTTTTTAAGATACCGAAGATAATTGTTGACACCTTCGCAGACGTCTTCGACGTAGGTTTTGGTAATATTGCGATCAACAGCCCACAAATGCTCTTTCTGCAAGCTGTCATTAATCATATCTGCAGTCCGTCGGACGGAAAGAAACGCCCATTTTTCGTCAGCGGAGGCCGTTCGGTTACCCCAGAGGCGGAAACCGTCTTCCTGAATGATTGTCGCAACTTTGTTTTCGTTTAAAAAGTTAGCTTTGCAGCTTGTATCGCCTAAAGCAAAGTCAATCGGTTTGGATATCCCAATGATGCCGTTGATGGTCGTATTGGAGGGAGACCACCAGAAACCGCGCTCGTTATCGGATTTAGCCAACAACCCGGCAACTGCCGCAGAAGACGGAAAACTGACGATCTGATCGTTTTCGTCCTGGATTTTGACCCACGGATAAACGCTGTAAACACGGGCAGAACCAAAACATTTCTGATATTTGATTGCATCCTGCTCGCTGCCGTCCGGACAATCGGCGATAATTACGGCTTTCAACCGTTCGGCAATTCCCAGAAGTTCGGAAACAACAGGATTTGCCAGTGTTTCGCCATCATCATCCGGCTGATCATGTGTAAATCCGGGAGCTATCAGGATTCTGGGCTGAACGCTAACTTCGGTCTGAGCGGCTAAGAGGCAATTGACGCCACGATATGTTCCATCGGCGTTAGCCCCGCCCACAACATCGCTGGATTTGATTTTAGAGGTATCCAGATATTTGTAGCTTACCATCAGAGCTTCTTTTTCCGGAATAGTCGATTCTCCGGTTTGGGTAAGAATTCCATTAAAGGCATCTAATGTATAGTCGGTAGTTTCCGTGTAAGTAACGCTTTCATCGGCTTTTTTGACGACGACATCCGATACAATCTTATGATCAAGGATAATTTCTCCATAATCATCAAATTTTACATTGTCCTGTTTGACATCAGATTTTTGTTCAGAATTTGTTTTATCAGCAACGTTGATGACAACGACCATTGCACCGGTCTGATCAAAAATCTGATCCAACGCGCGGGGAATAGTGAAGCCGTCAACATGGTTTCCGAAGTATTTTACCGCTTCGGTAGGAGAACCGTTGATGAGGATCGGTGTATTGACCGGCCCCTGCGGTGCTGTGCCGACAAGCCCGATGACGGATGATTTGACCGTTTTAATAGCCCTCGCACCGTCGTCAATCTCGATGACTTCAACACCGTGTAAATACTGATCCGGCATATTTTTTCCTTTCATAAAAAATAAGAGAGCTGAATTTCAGCTCTCTTTTGTGTCCTATTTAACAAATTGTATTTTGATATATCCGACAGTTCCGGACAAACCGCTGGTACCAGCGCGGATATTTCCTCCAGCTCCAAACCCGTTTCCTAAAATAGAAACTGTAGATTGAGCCTTTCCGTTTGTTTTGATTTTCGTGGAAATAATCTTCAATTTGGAGGAAACTGTTATTGTTCCACCAGCTCCATTATTAGCATAAGCTCCATCTCCTGTACCGCCACCGCCATTTCCACCACCGAGAGTTAGTAGAGTAATATTGTTTAATACAATTGTCGTAGCGGTGCCATTTGAACCGGGACTGGCATTTCGTCCGGAACCATTTCCCCCGTTACCGGGAGTACCGACAGTTATTTTCAGAACACCTTTTTCTAATTGTACAATTCCCTTAAATGCAGCAGCAGAACCTCCGACCTGACCATACCAGGCGTGTTTTCCGGCCGAGCCGCCACCGCCGCCACCAGCACCGGAGCCAGTAACTTCAAACTGAGCTTTTTTGATTTCGAAAGTATATGTTCCGGGGGTAGAACTTTCAAAGACGACAAAATCTTTAGGATATATTTTATTTCCGGCACCCAGAGGCGTGATTTTGGTTTTAATCGTCATGTCCACATTCCCTGTAAGCTGCCTACCCAAGAAGCGCCATTATCAAAGGAACGGAAAGCCAGCAGATAATTTCCGGCTTCGTCAAACTCTGCCACCTCATCATTTAGCCAATGTATCTTTGCTGCTTGAACAAACGAAATACTAAATTTTTTGGGCATCTCAATAAAAAGCTCAAAAGTAATGACTTTCTGGTAGATGTTTGCCTTGGTAACATTGAAGTCCAAAGCAGTATTAGCACTGATGGTTTTCTTATAAATTGAGTATTTTTCAGATACCTCAACCGTATTTCCGGTTACGACAAAGATATTCTGGAAGATTTCTTTGGACGGCGTAACCGTAAAACCGTCGCCTTTTTCGTTAAGAATAACGGTTTTGTCTTTATTGTCGGCAGCAATGAGTACATCCAGAGAGGAAACCGTTGATTGTTCGTGTTTGGTCAGATGATACCGCTCTGTAGCGTTTCCACCCTGCAATCCGGGAAGTTTTTGGTGTTCAGCAGCATTACTGAAATCTTTCAGGGCATAATCGTTCAGCTTGAGCTGTAGAGCTTCAAACTTGTCCGAGCTGACCACTGAATTATGCGGATTGATATAGATGTCAATATTAGGAGCTTCCGAAAAACCAAGCACCATACGGATATACAGGTCTTTAGATGAACCGCTTTCGCTCTGTGGTTTATAGGTTACCGGATATTTGCCGACAGCAAACAAATCGCTGTCTTCATCAAAAATACCGATTTCTCGAATAAAAAAGCCGCCGATTTCGGCGGCAATCGCAGCCTCAATAATAATCTGATTTGAATACTGACTGTCTACTTGTACCAGAGTGAGTTCGCAACGATGTAGTTCCCGCACCAGTTCTGTCTGGCTTTTATCCAAGGTATAATAGTTACCGTTTCCATCGCCGACCGCCATATGGGTAAGGCTGACGTTTTTACCGGTTACTTTGGTCTCAGCCAGCTTTTCAAGCCCTTTTTGCGTAACGATTGAATAAAACTCTTTTGCTGCAGCGGCATCTGTCATATCTCAAAAACCTCAAAACCGTAAATTGTTGTTATTTCGCCGGTAGAAAAAGCGCTTCCCAGCCGGGGCGTTTCCGAAGTCGTACACAGAAAAGCCCGCAACATTTCCAAATGAGAACGGACATTCTTGGTTTGGTTAATGACCGCCTGAACTTCCGTCAGATCGTTGATGTCAAATCCCTCAGTTACAACTTCAATAAAAACCCGGAATGTATAAGGATTGCCGCCGTAATCAAACCATTCCTCAATTGTGACATGGTCAAATTCAAAGGCTTCCAATGCCCGTTTGAGGGCACCGAGCGTACCCTTGTGCCGATGAACACTGATACTGGCCTTAATGACATTGCGCCGGATAGATTCCGCCCAGGTTTCATTCCAAACGTCCACCGATAAAGCCCAACCCAGCCATGGCAGAAGATGTTCCGGACATTTTTCCGGATTCCGCAGATAACGGTTCAAAATTTCCAGAAAGGAAAGCCTGCTGCCGGTTTTCTCTAAATCTCTCAGTAATTTTGAAGCATTTGGCGGTAACAGGCTCTTGAATTCGTTACTCATTAAAAATTTCCATTGTTAAGCTGATTTTTTCGCAGTAAGCCGCTTGCAATTTGGTTGTCTCAATATCCTGTAACGGCTGATCAAGCTGGACTTTTTTGACGCCGTTGACGTGCAAAGCCTGATAGATGCCGGAAATTGCTACCAGTTCGCCCATCGCGTGGCGTTCATTGGTGTATATATTAATGGCATCGTTGGCAGCGTCTTCTACTACCGAGAATGACGGGCCGGCGTAAACGGTGATATGTGCCGAAATGCTGTATTTGATAATTTCCGCCGAAACCACGCTCACATGGTCAGTCAGAGGTCTGGTATCCTCATGGTTGAGCGCCAGCTCTACCAGTTCCAGTACGTCTGCCCGTTCATAGGAAACTAACAGCTCGGTGTTGTTTGATATTTTGGAGTCAACAGTAACTGCAAGCAGCGAATTTGCTTTATCAAAAGTGTAGTCAAAGTTTTCTTTGTATGTCTGACCGCCGGAAACGTCTTTGACAACCAGATGGTCAATACTTTTGCCGGACAGTGTCGCTTTCCCATCGGTTACCGTTATTTTCGTTTCAGGAACGCTTTCCCGGCGAACTGCTGTACCGTCACCCTCTGTTGAGAGGATGGTTACAATAACTTTTCCCGGTTCATTGCTGCGAACGTCGACTGATTTGACCTTTACGGAAGCAGAAAGCGCAAAGAATTTGTAAGCGTCAATCGGTCCGGCAGTCGAAAAGCCGTCCAAAGCCATTTGTCCGCGCATTCTCAAGCGGTCATCTTTTTCGCCTTCCAGGCGCTCAACGCCGTATTCCGCCACAATCTGATCAAGATCGGAATCTGTTGCAAAAGCCAATAAGGTCGCTTTGGCAGATTCATTGATTCTTTTGCGAACCAACATTTCGCGGTAAGCCATAACCTCAAGGATAATAATAGCCGGGTCGCTTTCAAGCAAACCGTCATATTCCTCATCTCGAGCTGTAAAATCGCTCAAATATTCCTGAAACAGGACTTCATAGTCTAATTCTTCAATGACTTTCGGGATCGGCAGTTTAGACAGGTCAATGACGGAAGAATTCGACATTATTCTTTAGATTCCCTTGATTTCAATGTTATCCAATTTGACAACTTCGCCATTGGAGAGAAATTGTCCTTCCAAATCCAAAATGATCCTGCCGCGGTCAATGGAAACCACGGTAACGCTTACGATTTCAAACTCCGGTTCAAAATTATAAAGAGCCGTGACACAGTCGGAATAGATATTGGCAATCAGCTCGCCATTGGTCGGGTTATCAATTCTTTTAAACAGTTCAGAACCATAGTGGCGGCGCATAACCCGTGAGCCGAGCGGCGTGGAGAGAATGTCTCGGATTCTCTGCTTCAGATATTCAAACCCGTCATTGTGCTTGCCTGTTCTGTCATTCATTCCGCGCATTTATCCCGCCTTTACTTTTGCTGAACCAGCCAAAATCGTACCACGATGAGTATTGGCATCGACGGAAACTGCATCGCCGACGCGGGCAACCGGCGTGCCGCCGCTGAGGCTGACAGTACCGGAAGTCGTCAGATTTTGAGCAATTGTGAGGCTTTTGGTGATTTCTACGTCGCCGTCCAAAGTGATTTTCGGAGATTTAATAACCGCTGAAACTTTTGCTTCAGCGGTTATAGATTTTTGAGAAATAATTACGGCGTTTCCGGTAATCTGTGCATTCAGTTCTCCGTTGCTGCGATTAAAGGAAATAATCGAGCCATCCTTAAACCGCCAGAGCAGAAGATTACCGTCATTGAAAATCGGCTTTTTGTAAACGCTAGGTAGAATCAACCCTTGATTAAGGTCGCCGCAGGGAGATAAAACCAAAACCTGTTCATTGAGGTCTACGCCATGCCAAGCCTTGTCATCGCCATCCCGAAGCAGCCACGGCAGCCAAGTCGTTTCCAAATCTCCGATTTTAACCCGTGCCACGGCTTCCTTATAATTAACGGCGGAAATTGTGCCAATTCTTAATAAATTGCTCAATCTCCGCCGCAAGTCCGCGATTTCGTATTTATCTTCAAAGTCCACGATTTAAGCCCTTGATTTTACTCTTGTCGGTCTTAATCGGAGCCGAAGACGTCTGTTTTTTGGCAAATTTATTGACTACGCGCACGGCATATCCCTGCGTCAGTAAAGCTTTAGCCTCGGCTTCTTTGATATCTTTGACTTCGCCTTTTTTGTGATTGTGAACATCTCTCAAGATTCTCAGTTTCATTGTTTATTCCTTATTTGTTGCTGTGTAATAGGTGATGGTATAGTTGATACGCACCGCACCATAGCAATGCGCTCCGTCAATCACGACATCCGTTTCCGTCGAGATCATTTTGATAACGGCGTTCAGAAAGCCGGGAATTTCAAAGCCGAGCAATGCGTATTCTATGTCCAGAGCCAGCTTGTCAATCAGCTCATCCAGATCCGGGCTGTTTGCCAGAATCCCTTCAACGGCAATATCCAATTGCCGTTTGTAGGGGAAGAACCCATCGCCGTTATACTGGTTTTCCAAGACCTTTTCGTCTCGGGTGTAAACCAGAAGCGCAGGCAGATGCTGGTCGAACAATGGTTTGACCCGGCTGTCGTAAACATGGTCTTTGGCCAGAGTATCGGATTCTTTCAACTTCTCGACAACGGCTTTACGGATAATACAACGGGGATGAGGCGCATTGCTCATGGAGGACAGCTTTCTCTGTTCCGGGAATGTGATATTCCACGTTTATGATGTCAAATATCTGATTTTCGACTTGCAAATGGTCTCCTTGCAGGATCTTAGGATAATTCTCCGGCATTTCGCAAAGCCTGATAAAAGCCGCGATTTCCGTTGAAGTAACCGGAGCTTCGGCTGTTTTAAGTTTGACTTCCTGATAGCCTTTGTGAAAGTCAACCAAAATGTCAAAAGGCTGAAACTCCTTATTATCCGGGATATAGAGGGCTTTTCTGCCGAAAATGCCCTCTACAAGGCCTTCTCCGATACAGGGACGATTGATAAATTTATCAAAATCAAACATCTTTAGGTTTTTCTGTTTGTTCTGCTTTTTTCGGTTCAGCCTTTTTCGGCGATGATTTTGCCGCAGCAGGTTTGGTTGGAGCCGAAGGTTTCAGAGGAGCAGCCTTTTCCTTTGGCGGAGTGTCTTTTTCCTGAGACTCTGCCAGTTCCAGCTGTCCAAGCGTGGCTTTTGTTAAATTTTTAGTGACGATATCAATGACTTCGCCTTTTTTAAATTCAACATTGGTCAGAACCTGATAGTTCTTGCCTGATTTTTTCAGCTGTAAGGATCTGATTTTGGCTTGTTCGTCGGAAAGTCCCAGAACAAGCCCGGTTCCAAAGACAACTTTGGAACCGGTAACAATATATTTCACCATTAATCACCTGCCAATTCAATGGAGACGAGGCAGGTATTCTGCCAGTATCCATAACCGACGTTGCGCCAGGTATCAACACCATACCAGTGCTTGCCTTCTTTGAATTCCAATTCGGAACCCTCGGCAATAGCCTGAATTTCAACATCCTTTTCTTCCTGACGGATAAAAGCCTGAACCGAAGAATCGCAGCGGAAAACCACAAACTTGTTTTCCCAGCCGGTCAAGCGCGGGTTTTGAACCAGAGTAATGTCAAGTTCATCGAGAACTTTAATCGGGTTGGTTCCGCCACCAACGGCCAAAGGTACGGCAATCGCAGATTTGGCAACATGCCACATCACCGTCGGCACCATAATCAGAAAACGGGAAGCATCTTCATTGAAAGGCTCTCCCTGATCGTCTTTATAAGACAGGATGCTTTCAACACCTTTCAGCATAGCCCGGCGGAAAAGGTCTTCTTTCAAAGATGTTTCCCCGGTTTCGGCTGTATAGGTGATTTTGTTGCTCTGTTGTCCGGATTTCCCTTCTTCATGGTCTGTATCAAAGAAATACTGCCCGTCATAGCAGACAGTGCTTTCACCGCTGACAATAAGTTTTGACAGCAGTTGTGCCCAGTGGGAATTGGTTCTGTCAGCCAATTCATTGATACGGATGCGGGTTTGCCCGGTTTTATCACGGCGCAGATCTTTGACTGGTACTTCAAGCGTTGCTTCAAAATGCTTGTTTTCAATCGTCAATCCGTTGGTCGTAAAGCCTTTTGCCTGTCGGCCGCCGGCCCATTCTCTCATAACCGGAACCTGACCAAGCCAGTTATAGGTTTCACTGTCCTGATCCGACTGAAAATAGTTACTGATGGCTTCAACCCATTTCAAACCGGAGTTTTGTTTCAATCTCCGGTAAAAAGAGCCGATAATAGCCCGTGATGATAATGCGGATGCACTCATTTTTTAATTCCTTTGTAATATGTAAGGGGAAAATAGACTTTAGGCTGTCGGCACAGCGTCGGCAAAAGCCTGAAAATCTACAATGATTTCGTTATCGGATATGCGGCGGATTTTGCCGATATACGGTGTACTGGCAGAGGTTGTCGTAAACGTGTTGTCATCTGAGGCAAACAAATTTGAACCGACATCAGTCAGAGATACACCACTGGGAGCCGGAAGGACAACCGTTCCCTTAAATTTGGTACGAATTGTCTTTTGTCCGTCCGTTCCGGAAGTATTATCTATCCGTTCCTCGGCAAATCCGGCAAATTTATCGCCGGTTTGCAACGCATGGGCATATCCGTTACTGTTAATCCCTACGGCAGCACCTTCATAGATAATTTCTCCGCCGAGCATGGGATATTCGCTCGTATCGCCCAATTCATAAGTCCGGGCAATATCATTGGTTAATTTTGCCATATTGATTTTCCTTTACTTACGGGTTGAGTAAATTTTGACCGAACCGTTTTCTTCCGCCTGCTTGTAGGCCAAATAGTCTTCAAACTCATTGGCAAACTCTCTGCGGAGATCAGCGGATTTATTCCATTCGGCTTTGGCTCGGTCTTCCAGAGGGGCTTCGGAATCAATCTGTTCCGAAGCAATTGGAGCCGGAGCTTCGGGGATCGGCGGAAGTTCTTTTTCGGCAGTTTGTAAACTGGCAAGATGACTTATGCCTCGTTTCTTTTCGGCCATTACCATTTGCATTGCGACGGTTTCCGCCGTCACGGAACCGTCAGCTTTGGCTTTTTCAATCAAATCTTCATGGCCGGGCATGGCAATTTTTTCAATTGCCAGGATACGTTCACGTTCGGCTAAAACACCTTTATTATAGGATTCTTCAGCTGTTTTGTTGCCATCTGCCATGCCTTTATTATAGGCTTCATCTGCAATGGCTTTTGCAACTTCGGGATATTGGCTTTGGATATAGGAAGCCGTAATCTCCGGAGCAGCGGGAGTGTCTGTTTTCTTATCCATAGTTATGTTTCTTTCATTTTTAAAGGTTACAGTTAGAGAAGCAAGAACGCTCTCAAACGAGCCAAGCTCGTCGGCCATGCTTCGTTGGAGAGCTTCATGGCCTATCATGGCGGCGCCTTTGCCAAAATCATTTCGGATTTTTTCTTCCGAGATGTTGCGAAATTTGGCAACGCTGCCGATGAATTGTGCTTCCAGAGCATCAAGCTCTGCCTTAATTGTTTTGATTCCGTCTTCCGTGCGCGGATCCGGACGTTTGGCTTTGGCGTTAGAAGAAACAATCTCATAACATCTAGTGCCGCTTTCGTCCGGTTGTTCCTGTACCGGTACGGCGGTTACCACACCAATGCTGCCGAGCAAAGCCGCCGGATGTGCAACAATCTTATCTGCTGCCGAGGCCAACCAATAAGCTGCCGAGCAGCAGTTTCGGCCAACATATGAGATGATTGGCTTGCTACCGCGCGCATTGAAAATCATATCAGCCATTTCTGCCGGTCCGACAGCAATTCCGCCGGGACTGTCAAAATCAAGTATAATTGCCCGAACATCGCTGTTTTCCAAAGCGGTTCGGAAATCTTTCGCCAGAATATCAAGCGCCGTCCCACCGAGAACATAGGTCAAAAAGTCCATCCTGCCGGTAATAACTCCGCTGACCGGGATAACTGCCACGCCATTCTGGATTCGGACGGTTCGCGTATTCTCCAAAACCGGAGCATCCTTTGAAACTAATGCTTCCAGATTATTAAAGGTATCAGGCTCAATTGCCCAATATTTGCCGAGTGATAATAAACTTCTCATTGGTTTTCCTTATTTTAATGATTTGCGCATCATATGTTCTTTGGCTGTTTGCGGATGTTTCCGCTCCCAATCGCCGCCGGTCAGGGCTGCTGTTTCTTCAGCCAGCGTTGTTATGCCGATTTCGATTCTCTTTTCCGCAGCCCGGATTTCTTTGTACTGGTCAATCTGTCCGCGCGGCGGCCCGACCCAATCTGCGCCGAGATAAGCTTCCCGAATAAGCGGATGCGAGAAAAAACAAGGGGCATCCAAGATGCCCCTTGCTACAGCTTCACTGATAACCATATCATAAACCGGCTTACAAAACTGAATTGCCAGCCATCGCCGTCGTGCCGAAAAGAACTTCCAGGCTTCCACCAATGCCGCCTGTGCTGCGGAGTAACTGGCGGTAAAGTGTTTGATCAGGATTTCAAAAGGCAATTCCAACGCAACACCAATCTGGCGCAAAACAGCTTGGACAAATGGGTCAAACGCCTGATTCGGACGCTTAGGATCGGCAATTTCAATACTTTCGTTTGGCTGCAAATCCAGAATGGCGCCTACGCCAAGCTTATAATCATTGTCATTCGTGCTGTCGATTTGCCCGCCAAAGGGAGCCAGCCCGTCTTCAGATTCGCTCTTGACAAAGACGGTAAACATTGCCGAAACCACGGCAGACATGATTTCCGCTTCGGAATATTTGTCGAGCTGTTTGAGCGTTTCAATAACCGGTGCCAGGTAAGGAACACCGCGGGTCAATCCCGGACGGATACGGTTCATAATATGGTACACCTGCCGTTCTCCGTCTTTTGAGAAAGCCGGAATCCGGACATATTCGTTACTTCCTTCGGTATAATCGCCGGGAAAACGCTTATATATATAATAAGCAACCGGCGCCCCGTTATCATCCAGCTCCACGCCGCCGCTGAGTTTTGACGTATCCATTTGAAAATTAGGATTTGCCACCCGGTCAGCTTCAACCAACTGCAGACTCAAGCCCAACAAAGCATTGGGCCGTTTGATGTAGCGGCGGACAACAAAAATATCGCCGCTTTCCAAACAGGAGCGGATAATCAGGTTTTGCAGTTCCGTAAAAGTTTGATAGCGCGTAGCATCGCAATTTGTGCTTTCCGCCCAGTGCCGGAAGATTCTTTCGGCTTCCCGTTCCCATTTGTCAAAGGCTTTCTCGGTTTTCATAAACGGTTTCAAGACCTCACGGTCAATATTGCTGTGTACCCGAAGTCCGGTACCGACAACATTGGTGACCACCGTATTGACCGCACCGGTTGCCAGCGGGGCATTGCGCAGCAAATCTCGCGATCGTTCGCGCAACATCGGCAGATCCGGCAAAGTTACATTGTCCGCAGAACCGTCAGCTGTCCGCCAGGCTTTTGTTTGCCGCCGGTCGAGCCTTGCTCCGGTATATCCGCCTACCATAGCCATCCGGGTACGGGCTTCCAAGCGTCGCAATCCGTGAACCGGTGCAAAATACGAGAACGCTTTGTCAATAAAATTTGGTTTTATTTCAAGTTTTTTCATATAATGTCCAATAAAAAAGGCTTGCAAGATAGCAAGCCTTAATAAAAGTATTGTCTATTCTATTTCTTCATTATTTTCATTTAATGTTTTATTTTTATGACATGCATTTGTATAGAAAGTATAGGGATCCATGAACCAATATTCTGTATCTTCAAAATCTGGTACTTTTCTTCCTAGAAGCGTCCTATTTTTAAATACATCATAATTATCTTTTTGAGGCCAATATACGCCAAGAGGACGGGAATTCATATATTGATAAACTTTGATTATCTGAGGAGCACCTCCAATAGTACTACCACTATCAGCTTCAAGAAGCATATTTCTTAAAACCTCGAATGGTTCCATATCAAAACCTCTACCTATATAGTTGCTACACTTTGCTCCATACTTTTCATTCAAAAATTTACAGAGCTTATTTTTAAATTCTTTCTGCTTATCTCCAATAATTGCGATTTTTCCAAATTTTCCCAAAAAGTTTTTGAATGGTGAGTGTTTTTGAAATGCATTTTTTTCTTCATCATATTTAAACATCCATAATTTAAATTTTTTCTCAGTCCATAAGTATCCACCAAATATAAATTCATTTTGTACAATATCTTTAGAAAAATTTCCTTTTGCATCATATACAATTGAAGAAGATAGGCTATTAATAGAACGTAACAGATATCCATTTAAATCATTAATATCCATAGCTCTGCTTTTAATCTTATAATACTGATTTATGGCGTAATAGACTTGCATCATCAATGGATAAGCATAATAGGTATGGCCAGCAAAAGCTAAAGCACAGTCTTGTCTTTCAAACGACATTATTTTAGGACATTGATCCCAATATTCTCCATAACGTAATCTGCTATCTGATGCAAAAACAAGTTCTTCACAATTGTTTACTTTTCTAATCCATGCGATACATATTGTCATCTTCTCTCTCTATTATTTATTAAATTAGTTTCTTAATATTAAGAGAATTGTTTAAGATGACAAGAAAATTATACCGGAGTAATACCGCGAACACGGATGCCGCTGCGGCCGCTGCTGGTGCCGCCGCCGGACTCTCCGTCTCCGCCGCCGCTTGGATCGCGGGAAATTTTGCCCCGCAGATACTTTTCTTGCGTAAACAGGACATTTAAGTCCGCTTTTTTGACTTTTTGCCCATTATACCAAGCTTCCTGCGCGCCGGAAAGAATATCCGAAATCGCTTTTTGAACTTCTTCAAGCTGTTCTTTATAAGATTTCATAAACTGATTCCTTTACTTCTAACTCTCGATCTGGTTATCGGAGCAGCCGTTGTTTGATTAACGGTTTTACCGACCGGAATTTGTCCGTTTCTGAGTGGATAACCTTGGAGACGTTCATATGCTGCGTTCAGATCAAACTTCCAATTCCGCATTAGTCCGCGCAACGCTGCAAAAGCATAAACGCGGCAGTCCAAGGCTTCGCAGGGATGTCCTTCTGTTCTGGGTACCCATTCCCGAACCGGCCGTCCTTTAACCATCCGGGTTTTGATAACCTCTGCCGTAACCTGTGTGAACCATTCGGCATCCCGGTCAATCGGAAAGTGCCAACAGCCTGGTCCGGGTTCTTTAATTCGCAACCGTTGCATGAGCGTTTGTTTGGCGTCATTCACGCCAATAACATACACTGGTTTCTTCAATCTTTTGTTTTGGGAGGCTCTCGCTGGAAAAATCGGTACACCAAAGCCCGAACTGCTTCCCTTGATTGCGAACACGCGCTGATGCAGTCTTTCACCGCAGAATGTAATAACGTGATCTGTATAATGACCACCACTGTCAATACAAGTTGCAGCAATAGAAAGAGGTGCAATATTACGTTCATGCTCATATGTCCTTTGCAAAATGCTGTCCAAATCGTCCCAGAGCTGAGGGGTTGACGGGTCTCCGTGTAAGACGTGGTAATCAATCGACCACGATTCCTCGTCTTTGCTCCAACCGACAATCTCCAATTCCAAGCGGTCATCCTGCACGTCAACGCCACAGGTCAGAATAACCACATTCATCGGGATTTTCGGACCGTAATTTTCTCGCCGTGACATCAATCCGGTCGGATCTATGGATTCTCCGGACTGATCTTCCCAAGTTTCGGCCAGTTTGGTATTCGTCCAAACCTGCAAACGAGCCGGGTCTTTATGGACTTTCACAAACTCGCTGGCTATGTCTCCCCAAGATGTCCAGCCGTGCGGGCTGTAGAGCGAGGACAGGTGGAATGAGACAATTTTGCCGTTTGAGCGGTCAGGAGCCGTTGCTATCCATTCGCCTTTTTGCAAAATCTCAGCTTTTTGATAGTCTTGCCATAGCGATTTGCACTTTTCGCATTCATAGCACGCAGCTTCAGGACATCCGTTTTCAAATTTAATGTTTGACCATTTTAAGGTTTGCATTGCACCGCAAACTGGACAGGGAACGAAAAAGTAACGCTGATCTCCCTCAAGAAAAGCCTTTTCAATCCGGCTGTAGTTCTTAAGCGTCGGGGTAGAAGCCAGAAAAATCTTGCGGTTCGAAAACGTTGCCGTACGCTGGATGGCCAAATCTACCGGATCGCCTTCGTCCCCGGCATCATTCGGATATCCGTCGACCTCATCCAAAAACAAATAGCGGACAGGCATGGAACGCAGGCCGACCGCCGAGTTGGCTCCGGTCAAAACCAAAACGCCGCCGGGAAATTCTTTCATTAAGACCGTATTGCCGCTGTCTCTGGTTCGCGGGCTTTTAACCAACTCTCTGAGTGATGGGCAGTTGTCAATTGCCGGATCAATCCTCATTTTTGAGGTACGTTTGGCCATTTCAACCGTCGGATTGACAATCAGCATCGGGCCGGGAGTATGGTGGATGACAAATCCCATCCAATTATTGCCGCATTCAGTACCGCCGATTTGGGCGCCTTTCATTAAAATGACACGCTCGCAAGGATGCGAGGGAGACAGGCAACGCATGATTTCCCGAAGATACGGAACGCGGGAGGTTTGCCACGGCCCGGGTTCGCTTGAAGATACAGAAGATAAAATGCGGTGCGCATCGGCCCATTCGTCGACGGTATAGTCCGGATCTGGGCGTATTCCTTTTGCAAATCCGTAGTTGAAAAAGCTGTCAGTCTCGATTTCCATCAAACAAATTCGCCAGATTCTCTAAGGTTCGCAGCAGTTCTTTCCGTAAAATCTCTTTCATTTCATGGATGTCAGTCTTGCCAATCAGCAGCGGAATGACCTTGTCAGGGACATTCAGGATCATATCTCTGGTTTTCCGCGCGGCATTAAAGGCTTCCCGTTGGACGGTTTCCGTGGAAATCAACTTTCCGGTGCGTTCGTCAAATTCTAATTTTTTAAGGCGGGCTTCGTAGGCTTCCCGAATAGCCCGGCTTTGCTGGTAAGAAACACCGATACCGCCAGAATTTGCCGACGATGTTGTTTCAGAAGAAGCGGTGCGTGCCGATGAATCCTCTTTAATAGCATAAACTTGAGCGGGGTCAGTGTTGGCTTCCCATTGCCGGTCAGCCAACGCCGGATTGATTTTCCCGTTTTTGGTGAGCGTTATCCGCCCGGATTTGATTGCCTTGCGAACAGCGGTATCGGAGATACCTTTGCGGGCGGCATAAGCTCTAATCGAGATTTCCATGTTTTCATCATTTGTTTATCACAGTTTATTTTGCTGTATTCATTGGTTTTCCGGGTTAAATTTTATAAATTCTAAAATTTCGTTAATATTTTTGATTGGCAATCCGGCCATTTCAAGTTCACAAAATATTCCGCATTCGGGAATATCAATACTTTGGTGTTTACCTGCATTTGGTTCTAATTCAGCCAGATAGAGTTGTTTGCCATGATCTTTGAGACAGGTATGTCCGGTTTTCCGTTCCAAATCGGCAGTCTGCCTGAAAACGTCCGGGAAATCTGTCCGTATTTTGTTCCAATATCCTTTGCCGCCTTTGAAACAGCCGATACAGTTGTTGTTATTGTATCCCAGCCGGTACATGGCCGGGATTTCAATCTTGTTAAGTAAAAGTTCCTGCAGGCAACGCCGTTTATTCCACCCTTGTTCAATAAGTGGAAAATAAACTCTTGAGGAATTCTGCTGCTTCCACCTAAAGGCTCGGTTAATTTCTTTTTTATTATACTCAAAGCCGAATACGTGAATCGGTTGAGTGTAATTTTTTTCAATTCTCTGGCGAACTTCCTTTTTTAAGTATTTAGTGCAGGGAGCACCCCACGGTGTATTAAAAACTTCAATAGCAGCAATTTCCAAAGGATTCTTAAACTTAGGATGCCGGGCTGTCAGAATTTTCCTGCCATACCAGTTTTCGCAGTCTTCAATAAATCGTTGGTTGTCCGAATGAGCCGCACCGGTTTCGATATACCAGATGTCAACATCATCGCCATATTTATCAATCGCCAGTTTACAGGCAACTGCCGACGTAACCCCACAACTAAACCAAGCCAAGAATTTCATTGCTATCCCGTAAAAAGTAAGGCTCCTGTCTATTCAGGAGCCTTTTCTGTGAGTTTTTCTTCCTTTTCTCTTTCAATCTTAAGTTCTTCATAACTTTTGCCGGTTTGTTCATGAACGGCTTTTTTTCGGGAATATTCTTCCCAGCGCTTAATGATGACATCGACGTATTTCTCGTCGAGTTCAATCATTCGGCAGCGCCGACCGCTTTTTTCACAGGCAATCAGCGTTGAACCGCTGCCGCCGAAGGTATCCAAGACGATATCTGTTACCCGGCTGGAATTGCGGATGGCTCTTTCAACCAGTGCGATAGGCTTCATTGTCGGATGCAGAGCGCTTTTTTGTGGCCGGGGAAATTCCCACACGTCTGTTTGATTTCGTCCGCCGTACCAGGCCGGAGCCGTACCGGGTTTCGCACCTAAAAGGATTTCCTCATGCTGTTCTTCATAAGGGTTGCCGAATAAAATCCATTCATGCTGGTGTTGGTGTTTGGAACGCGAAAGCGTAAATTTGTCTTTGACCCAGACAATGTACGCTTCCCATTTGCCACCGGCCGCCGTAAAGGCTTGGTACAGAGTGTGCAACTCCGACCCGCCCATACAGATATAAAAAGAGCCAACATTGACATCAAGGATATTGCAGCAGAAGTCATACAGAAAAGCAGGGAAACCCTCGCCAAGATTATCATTCAGAATTGAGCGTTCGCCTTCTTTTCCTGCCAGTTTATCTCGCAAGGCATTGCCGTAATTCACGTTGTATGGCGGATCGGTGAAAACCATTTGTGCTTTTTCGCCGTCCATAACCTTTTCAACGTCTGTCTGGCTTGTTGCGTCGCCGCACAATAAGCGGTGATCACCTAAAATCCAAACATCCCCGCGTCGGGCAACCGGTTTTTCCACAAAATCAGGGACTTCGTTTTCAAATTCAAGTTCTTCATCGTTGGTCTCAAATTCGTCCCGATAATTTTCAAGCTCTTTGTTGGAAAAGCCCAAAATATCAATGTTGAAATGCGCATCTTCAAGTTTTCCGAGGATTTCAACGATTTTTTCTTCATCCCAACCGGCATTATCGGCAATTTTATTATCAGCCAGAGACAGAGCCATGCATTGGTTATAGTCAAGATGCGGAAGGCGGATAATCGGAACCGTTTCCAATCCGGCCTTTTTTGCTGCCATCAAACGCCCATGACCGGCAATAATCATATTGTCGACACCGACCAGAATAGGATTTACAAAGTCGAACTCTCCGATGGAATTGACAATCTGTCCGACTTGTTCCTTAGAGTGTGTTCTGGCATTTAACTCAAAGGGGATGAGTTCTTCCAGTTTGACATATTCAACTTTTAATTTAACTTTCTCGTTCATTTAAGATACCTGTTGTTGTAAATTCAATGTTAGACGTAAGAACTGTAAACGCATACGCCGCCACCAGAGGCACCACGCCGTTGCCGCAGGCTCTAACTCTGTCCACCCGGTCGGCCAGCCCATCAGCCATTCGGTAAATCGCGGGTTTAAGGTTCTCTGGGATATTTCGCCAGTCATCAAAGTCATTTGGTCTGGGTGGCCACAGAGGCAATTGGCAACATGTACGGAATGATCGCGAAGTTTTATCCGGGCAGAAGTTCCCGTTCTGATCTCCATAACACCGCCCTCGGCATCCGAGGCATTCGGTGTCCGCCATCTCTGCGGTTGCTTCCACAACAAAACTTCCTCTTTCAGACGGCTTCGCGAATACCCGGTCTGAACTTTTTTGAGTGAAGCGCCGTTGGCTTCCGATACCAGCACTGTCGGCCAGAGACGTGCTGTTCTCGCTAATCCCAGGCTGCAGTTGTGTCCGCTCTTGATGTATCGGCGCAGGGTGCCGTTCTTGGTTTGGACATACCTGTCGTTGGGCGTGATTGTTTCTGCAACCGTTGCATCTGCTGTCATCACGGTAGGCCAAGATAAAGAGCCGCTCACGGCGATGCGGAGCACCGACTTCTTCCGCAGTGAACAAGCCTGCCTTAACTTTGTAACCCAGTCCTTGTAGGTCATCATGGACTTGTTCGAAGCCCAACTGTAGATGTCCGCCGACGTTTTCAAAGAAACAGAGCGTTGGCTCAACCTCGGAAACAATTCTCCGCACATGGGGCCAGAGATGTCTGGGGTCTTTTTCTCCGAGTTTCTTTCCTGCAACTGAAAACGGTTGGCACGGATATCCGCCAGTGATAATATCCACTTTTCCACACCACGGTTTGCCATCGAAGGATTTGATATCTGACCAAAGAGGTGCCGGATCCAAGATCTTTTCTTCCATGCGTTTAACCAAAATCTCGCACGCATAGGCTTCGATCTCCATATAAGCGACTGTTCGGCTAGTTGGCATTGCGAGCTTAAGTCCAAGGTCAAGACCTCCGACCCCGGAACAGAGTGATAACACTCGGCAGGTAGGTATATCCACAATTCTTGCTTCCTTATATAAAAAAGAGGTTCGCAACTGCGAACCTGTGTCGTTATAGGTTAAATTTCGTTGTATCGCTTGCAAAACAAAGGATTGAGCGGACTTAGGTGCGAACCTGTCTTTTTTATAATAATATTCGCGCGAAGCCTTATATTATAAGGATTTGACGTAAATTCGGTGCGAACTTGGTGCGAACCCTTTTTTTAGTCTGTCGGTAGCGACGCGGCGGGGTTCGCGTTACCCGCGTCGAAAAATCTTCCGACAGTACCTTTTTCAACGAAATAAATTAAAAAATGTGTTTTTTTTGGCTCTCGGCTCAAATCTAAATGAACAGCCAAACAACACTTTGGGACGGCCTTACTTCCTGACAACATCTGAAACATACTTTATTAAGTTATATTAAAGTTAGTAACCGTCCGGTTTTTCTTGCCCATTCCCGATTTTTATTTTTTAATACGCGGCGGAGGCATGAATGAAACAGTATTCAATTAAGTTTATCGGGCGCAACGCCTATATTTCTGATGCAGATGGTCGTAGCTCGCCGATTCTTTCTATAGATTTCAAATCGGTACAGCCTAACAGGCCAAATGGCACGACCTTGGACATAGATCCGTCGCAGCCGATCATTGTCAATACTCAGACACAAAATATCAAGATATCACAGGAAGACACCCTGTTTTTCAGCCTGGACAGCGATGTCAAATAATTCTGCCCAATACCATAAAATCAAAACCTATGGCGACAATGCGCTCATAAAAGTCGTCAACGAATATCTGTTTTTCAACGGCAGATTTTGCGGAAAGCTTCATTTCTGCCCAAAACGGGAAAAGTACCAAATACAAATGAACATTCCGGTTGATAAAAAGTACCATTCCGCACTTTGTGTCGCCTTTCCCGAAATTAATATCCAAATCCGCACCTGTGATTATGCCCTCTGTTTGTGCGGGGAGTTCGACGATATTACGGCAATAGAATCTTTTTTCGATTCCCTAAGCCGTATTTATGAATCTTTCTTTATTTTGTCCGTTGAAGATCCCAATCCGGAAGATGCTGACCTTTATGAAGGGACGGCAACGATTGATACCTATCGCTGGCGCTTTCACTTGAGCGCTGAAGATGATCCGTGGCCGTTTCGCCTGCACGGACATCACGGCAATCAGGTTTTAGATATCCGAACCGGAGACGTTTACAATCACAGCCACCGCAAAACCGTTATGCGCAGGCTTAATCCCCAGTCGCTCCGCCAGATTCAGGAAAAAGTCCGTCAGCATCCGGATTTGAAAGAATTCTTATAGTTCACGCACTTTGGCTTCCAATGTCCGCCCAAACTCCCGTTTGGCTGTTTCCAAAACAATTTCAATCATTTTGAAGCGTTTTGGTACATCAGCCTGTTTTCTGAGGAAATAAAGAAACTGCAAGCCTTTTCCTTTGCGCCGAACCAATGCGCTTTGCCCACCGGCCAACTGCATTTCAAAGGCATCGGCAATACTGCGTACTGACCGCCGCACTTTAACTTCGCTCAGATTCTGGTAGGAAGGGATTGCCAAGTTGCTTCCCTGTGGCTGGCGCAACCCGCCGACTTGCTGTAAAGCTGCAAATCGGGCCATTGTATAAACTTCTGCGGTCTGGCTTTGCTTGGTTGCCGGTTTAACGGCAATGCTGCTGGCAAACCCACCGCTTTTACGGCGAATGGTAAAGGTTTCGTTGATATGATCACGCACTTCGGCTTGGGCAATCTTTGCCACAGCCGTCAGAGAAGCCGCCACGGCAAAGGGAATTTGCCGCGAAGCAATCAGATGCAGCTGCCGTTCCGCAGCGTCATTTATTTGGAGTTCGGTGATGATCATTTGAGGGGGATTTTCCTTTTTCGCCGGAGCGGTATCTATACAACGCCCCGATTATACCTGATTTGATAAACCATTTTTGCGAATATGTGAAGTAAAAGAATATGTGAAGTACGATTCAAGGAAATCCGAGCCTTTGCAGCCTGCCGTCTGAAAAAATTCCGCCTGTCCGCTCCGCCGGAATCCCTTACAGAATAAGGCTTTAAGCTGTATTTCATCTAAGCAGCTGCCAATATAGAATTTATATAAAAATATGGGTGGAAAATCCACCCATACTCAAAAATTCAGAATTGCAACGAACAACCAAACCAAAGCTTGTATTATTTTTGCAATATCAATTTTTATATAAAGATAGAACTTCATTAGGGCAAACCTTAAAGAAGCCTACCGGTAGGCTTTTAACACCTAAACTTATTTACAGTGGCGTTCGTACCACTCGTTAGCTTTTATGTACATCTCAAAACTAACTGTGAACATTCATTAAATAAGTTATCCTCGGTCTTTTTACGGATATGCGAGGGCTTAAAAAAATTCTGTTCCGTGCCTCTGCTAGGTTTGCAGATAGGATACATTCCTCAATGATTTCCTAATTTGATCGAAGACGGTAACATCCGTACTTTATCAAACCGCATTAAGTAAATAGTAATTGGTGATTAGATAATGACAATTATTGATTATTTTTATCCACCATTTTTTTCCATAAATTCGCAATGGGGTAATGGTCAAATTCGTTCTTCTCATCGGAAGAAAGCTGCTTAAAAAGCATTTCTACCTGTTCGAAATCTTCCAATAGAATTGCAGCTCCGATTTTTTCATTCAAATTGCAGTTGTCCATTTTTATAATTGATAGTAACTTATTTGTCTCTGAAAGCACTAACTTCCGTTTTCTTTTCACTGCTTGCAAGTAATTGAGCAAAAATATATTATTGGGATCATAGTTATAAATATATTGCGCTAATTCAATCGCAGCTTTAAGTAGTTCGCCACATTTTATCTCCTGCTGGTCATAAGCAGATAACATCTCCAAAATAGTTTTTGTTATGGCATTTGAATAGTCTATGGTAAGCGGATATGATTTTATATCTTTCAGTATGGTTCTATAATGAATATTGTAAGATTTAAGAAAATGTCTGGCTTTGAGAAACACATAGTGAGAAGCCGGCTTATCGTTTACATTGAATAAAAATTTTTTTGTATCTATATTCAGAAAATCATGAATAAAATATTTTCCATTTTGATCTGTTATAGCAAGAATTGGAATTAATATATTATGTATTTCGAAATTAAAAAGAAATGCTTTTTCACTATGATCTTCAAAAATTAAGGAATTATGCTCACACAAACCATCTGTCAACATCTGTATTTTATAATTTTCTTCTTCGGTTAATTCAGATAAATCAAAATTAAAAGCTTCTTTGATTTTAAGAATGTCCAAAAGTTGTTCGAGTTTCTTTAGCCGGAGTAAGAATGTATCATCTTGTTCAATAAAATCTTCTTCATCTTTATTTTTATCCTTAAACGGATATACCCTACCATCTATTTCAAGCGTACTGGTCTGGTAAAAAGCTTTTAAAAATTCCAAATCATTAATTCTTTCCTGTAACAATCCTTTATTGTTATATAAAACTGTTGCAATGTTATCGGCTGTTATATGAATTTTAATATTATTTCCAAATAAATAAGACATTCCAGATTTATCTCTTTCCCAAGCTATTTCGGGATAGTAAACTTTATTAGAGATAGACACAGCTTTGGAAAGTTTCTGGCTGATTTTAATATCAACAGCTTCATTAAGCGGAATCAAACCAAGTCCTAACTCTTTGGTATCTCCGTAGACAAATTTTTTTCCGGGAGAAAACAACATATCAAAAGAACTTTTAGTTTTTTCACAGGAAGTACATTTAATAACATAGCTTTTTATGATGTTTTCTTCTAAAAGATGGCTTTCGTCAGGCAAGCCTGCTTGGATAACATTCACTTGATATTTTCGATGATTTAAAAAATTTAAGAATATATCTGTTTTTT
>ERZ779850.964-NODE-964-length-31286-cov-6.516026_pt1 | contig 31286 bp, 39 predicted proteins | sample MGYA00511249_ERZ779850 | MGnify/ENA primary metagenome ERZ779850 (study PRJEB29588, sample SAMEA2162475) | human gut metagenome | biome: human gut; feature: human-associated habitat; material: faeces | place: Denmark | collected 2008/2010 ...
CAGTAGATGAATTGCAGGAAAGAAGGTTGCAGGAGTAATGGTTAGTGGATTTACACAATTTAAGGAAAGATTTCAAGGTTTTGAAAATCAATATGTCATCATCGGTGGGACAGCGTGTGATTTGATTATGGAAAACGAAGAATTACCATTTCGTGCTACAAAAGATGTAGATATTGTATTGATTGTTGAATCCATAACAGCGGAGTTTGGCAGGCAGTTTTGGGAGTATGTCAAAGAAGCAGGATATGAGCATTTGAATAAAAGCACTGGAAATGCACAGTTTTATCGTTTCACATCTCCGAAAAGTAAAGAATATCCATATATGATAGAAATATTTTCCAGAAATCCGGATTTTATTATATTGGAAGATGATGCAGTTCTCACTCCACTTCCGATAGATGATGAAATATCCAGTTTATCGGCAATCCTTTTAAATGAAGCATACTATGAATTGTTAAAAACTGGACAAATGATGGTTGATGGCATTCCGGTATTAAGTCCGACTTGCCTGATTCCATTTAAGGCGAAAGCATGGCTGGATTTAAAGGAACGCAAGTTGAATGGAGAGCGTGCTATATAATGAGTGAAAACAATAAGAAATATAGTGTTGCATAGATAAATGAATGGTAAAGGAGAAAAAATGAAGAAGGAAATAGAAGTTAAATTTGATGATTTGGAATGGTTGTATTCTCAGAATTGGGAATATATTGATTATGGGAATTGCAAGCGCCATTTACAGGTTATCATGCCATATAGGAGAAAAGGACTTGAAAAGAAATATCCTGTTATTTTTTATGTTTCAGGAGCTGCATGGCACAAGCAGGAAATGTATAATGATATTCCGAAACTGGCGGAGTTGGCGAAACAGGGAGTTGCTATTGTGTCAATTGAGGTTCGTGAGTCTGATATTGCAATTTTTCCGGCGCAGGTAGAGGATATCAAAAATGCAATGGAGTGTGTTGCAAGCAAGACATCAGAATTCGATCTTCCCTTTGACATGAATGAGGCTTATCTTATGGGACATTCTTCAGGTGGTCATTTGGCTATGATGGCAGTACTACATAATGCTTGTGGAATGATTGAAATTCCAGATGTTAAAGGAGTAATTTTGGAGAGTGCATCATCTGATATTTTGATTTGTTCTAGTGAGCCATTGCCACCGTGGATGTCGGTTCGACCATCAACGGTTCTCCTTGGTGTTGATAGTATTGAGGGAAATGAAGAAATTGCACATAAGGCATCCTGTGTGTCTTTAATTGAGGAAGATATAATATTACCACCTGTATTGATGTTTCATTGCACAAATGATCCTGTTGTTTCCGTAGAAAATAGTAGAACATTATTTGAAAAATTAGAAGAGACAAATCACAGTGTGAAATATTATGAGATAAAGGATGTGGACGAACACGGAGGAAATATATATTTTTCCAAAACTATTTTGTCAATTATACAAGATTTTATAAGGAAGACTATATAAAAGTCGGGAGGATAGTTATGGGTGCTACAATTGTTTATTTGGTGATTTCATTATTGGTTTCACTTGTATTTATTATACTTGGCATAAGTCAGTATAGGGCTGAAAAACCAGTAGCAATAAACACGGGGGAGAAACCGCCTCGTGAAGATGAATTGACGAGTGTTGCTGAATGGAACCATAGACATGGCAGAAATTTTATTATTTTGGGTTGTGCACTTTTTATTACACTATCGGTTCTTGGATATTTTATGGAAAAGCTGGATAGTATTTTGCTTCAGGTGATTATTGCTATGCTAGCTTTATTTATCGAGATAGGGTGGGGTGAGTTTGAACATAATGTAATGAAAAAGAAAATGATAAAAAAGGGGAACTAGATAACCTCCAGTTTATCTGGGAGTTGCTATTATTAAATACAGGAGGGCTGAGCCTTATGAGTATTGTTGATTTTATTGCAGTAGTGAGTTTTGGCTTAACCTGCTTTGGATTAGGATATTCCTTTGGTAAGGATAACAATAAGACACAGAAATAGCCGCCCCGGTCCTGAGAAAACTGAGCGGCTTTTCTAAAGCTTAACATTTAGTATCGGCCAACCGTCTATCGGTGGCGTCTTTTCTATTAGTAATATAACATGATTGTTTCTTGATTTCAAGAATAACCTATATTCTACTGAAAGCTGCTGATAAAATAATATGCTATTTAACCTGTATCTATCCAACTTTGAATAGACAGTTGTATGGAAATTGAATGCGTGATAGAATGCTATAAATGGAAATAGGTGATGATCGTGCTTTAAGCGCGAGGCGTTTCTTGTCCGTATGGCAAGAAGATGGACATAGAAAATATACAACAAAGCGAAATTAGAAGTTAGGGGGTTTGAACATGATAACAGATACATTTGATAATAAATCGGAAGAAATAATTAAAGTTTGCCGCAGTGATAGTGCGATTAAGGTAGATGCCTGTATTCTCACTTTTTCGCATGTGATTTTAAAATATGTTTTAGAAACTTTCCAGTGCAAAAAAATTGGAGATTTATATTCTTCTAATGGTGCAAACCCTGTTTATGTATTTGAGTACGAAAATAGGTGTTTTGCTGTATATATGTCTTGTGTTGGGGCACCTGCTTGTGTGGCAGATATGGAAGATACTTTGTCAATTATTAACACGGATAAGTACGTTGTTTTTGGCGGTTCGGGATGCTTGAATAAAGACATTGCACGCGGAAAGGTTATGGTACCAACAGAGGCCTATCGGGACGAGGGAACTTCATACCATTATGTACCTGCTTCAGATTATATTACAATCAAAAATGCGGATGTGGTGGCGAAGTTTATGGAGACGGTTGGTTTGCCTTTTGTGAAAGGAAAAACTTGGACAACAGATGCGGTACACAGAGAAACCAGTGCAAATTTTGAAAAACACAAAGCAGATGGCTGTATTTCTGTTGAAATGGAATGTGCAGCTATTCAAGCTATGTGTGATTATAGAGAACTTAATGCCTACTTCTTTTTTACTTGTGGTGATTTGTTAGATGCACCTAAGTGGGATGCAAGGATGAAGAAAAATCAAGTTAAGCATACGCAGCATGATTCAGAACATTTTGATATTGCTCTTGAGTTGGCTCGTTATATTGTGGAATAGAGAACTTGAAATATAAAAGGTAATGTTTCATCTTCAGCAACAGATGTGATGAGAAAAAGCGGAACATATGAGAATTGACCGAGCTCTTTAGAGCTAGGGATGCTTCTTGTCCGTAGGGCAAGAAGATGGAAACTGAAGTAAACTTAACAAATCGGAATTTACGGAGGTAGCAATGGCTTTTGATTTTAAGAAAGAATACAAAGAATTTTATATGCCTAAAAATAAACCAGAGATTGTAATTGTTCCTAAAGCAAATTATATTGCAGTTAGAGGAAAAGGTGATCCAAATGACGAAGGTGGAGCATATCAGCAGGCAATAAGTGTGTTATATGCTGTTGCGTATACTCTGAAAATGAGTTATAAAACAGATTACAAAATCAAAGGATTTTTTGAATATGTAGTTCCACCACTTGAGGGCTTCTGGTGGCAAGAAAATACAGATGGTGTAGATTATACGGATAAGTCTGCATTTAACTGGATTTCCGTTATACGATTGCCTGATTTCATAACGAAAGAAGATTTCGAATGGGCAGTTGAAACCGCGACAAATAAGAAAAAGTTGGATTGTTCATCGGCAGAGTTTATGACTATTGAGGAAGGTGTGTGTGTTCAGATTATGCATTTAGGAGCATTTGATGATGAACCTGCGACTGTTGCGCTTATGGATGCGTATTTAGAACAGAATGGATATGTTAATGATATGAATGCAGAAAGATTACACCATGAAATATATCTGTCTGATGCGAGAAAGGTTACTCCAGAGAAATGGAAAACGGTTATTAGACATCCTATAAAGAAATTGTAAATTTCCTTGTTGTTGAGACTTATTTGAATTTATGGAGGAGAAAATGCTGGAAGTTAATTTTTATGATGAGGTAGATGACAGTTTATTAAAATTTGCTGTAATTATTTCTAAGGCTGATGGAAAATGGGTGTTTTGTAAACATAAAGAAAGAGATACTTATGAAATACCGGGCGGGCATAGAGAAGAAGGAGAATTGATCCTAGACACTGCAAAGCGCGAACTAAGAGAAGAAACGGGAGCAATTGATTTTAATATTAAGCCTATTTGCGTATATTCTGTCAAAGGGAAGACTAGAGTAAATAAAAATGAAAACGATGAATCCTACGGAATGTTATATGTTGCGGATATTTTTTTGTTTGAAGAAATTCACAGTGAAATAGAAAAAATTATTTTTACAGATGAGTTAGTGGATGATTGGACCTATCCATTGATTCAGCCCAAATTGATAGAAGAGGCACAGAAAAGAGGTTTTTTATAAAATTCTGTTTTGTAACTGAGATGAGAGTTTGGTAAATCGTTGTTTGGCGATTTGGGAAATCCCGATAAACAAATTTTAGGGAACAGGAACTTTGAATTCGTGGGGCGATAATTAATGGAAAAAATAAAACTAAAATTGTATGAATGGATAATATTCTTCCTATTACTAATTTTCTTGATTGGTTATATGGGTTTATTTTCATTGATGTCTAATTACATATCAAAGACGATAATATATTTGGTAATATTATTTGTTTGGATTATGGTATTGGAAAAATATATAGTCAATGGAATTAAAAACTTTAAGAAGTATTATTTTAATGACGCTTTAAGCATAATAATAGTAATTGTTTTGGTGTCAAGTTTATTGAACTTGATATTTGCGAAAATTGATAGCACTATACCAGTTGGCAATTCTCAATCAACAGATAGTATGTTAGCAATGTTGTTTTCGGCATTGATTTTTGCGCCCATAGTTGAAGAACTTGTAAATAGATGCGCTATGGGGTTGTTTTTAGAAAAGTTTATAAAAAATGATGTTGTGATTAATGTTGTTACAGCTATAATATTTGCTTTTTTACATTTGTTTAAAATGCATTTAAATATTTATGGTCTAATCTTTTACGGATTGGTGTATGGTATGCTGGGTTATAGTTGTGGATATTATTACAGAAAAACCAGTAATATCGTATTATCAATACTTATTCATTTTATCTGGAACTTATGTATGTTTGCAGGTATCGTGTTGAGAAATATGTTATGAATGAAAACAAAGATAAATTGAGTTTGATGGATGGAGAACAACCTCCAATTTATCTGGGAGTTGCTATTATTAAATACAGGAGAGGATAACGATGTTTATAAAGATTTACGATGAGATACCAGAGGAAGCAAAGACAATACGGGAAGCAGTGTTCATCAAGGAACAGGGATTTAAAGATGAATTTGATGAGATAGATGATGTTGCTAAACATGTGTTGCTTTTTGAAGGAGACATTCCGGTAGGAACTTGCAGATTCTTTTTTTCGGAAGAGAGGAACTGCTATGTTATCGGCAGAATTGCGGTTCGCAAAGAATTTCGTGGGAAACGATATGGCGAAAAGATGCTGCAGGGCGCAGAAAAAGCAGTTAGAGATCTTGGAGGCGAAGTGGTAGAATTGTCTGCGCAATGTCGTGTGACAGATTTTTATAATAAACAGGGCTATACGGGGTTGAATGATATTCATATGGATGAATATTGTCCGCATACATGGATGCGTAAAAATTTAGCAGTATAATAAAATCAAAATGTTACAACAAAGTTAGATTTTATATAGGAGGCGAAATATCATGGAAATAACTAATAAAAATATTGATCATGGGAAAGCATTTGACTGGGGAAAAACTTCTGAAGAATATGCAAAGTACCGTGATATTTATCCCAAAGAATTTTATGCAAAATTAGCGGAATTATCGCTAGGAGTAAAGGGACAAAATGTACTGGATCTAGGAACAGGAACGGGTGTGATTCCAAGAAATATGTATTCCTACGGCGCAAAATGGACAGGGACAGATATCTCAGAAAATCAGATTATGTATGCGGAGAAACTCAGCAAAAGTGCGGGGATGGACATCGATTATATTGTTGCATCAGCGGAAGCTGTTGATTATCCTGACAGAACATTTGATGTGATCACAGCGTGTCAATGTTTTATGTATTTTGACAAATCGATTGTCTTGCCTAAACTTCATCAGATGCTAAAGGATCATGGGCATTTTGCAATTTTGTTTATGGCATGGCTGCCTGAAGAGAGTGAGATTGCCAAGACAAGCGAAGATCTTGTTTTGAAATATAACCCTGCATGGACTGGTGGAAGAGTGACAAGATATGAATTACAAGAGCCACCTTGGTGTGAAGGTATGTTTAAGGCTGCAAATATGCTAACATATGAATTGCCGGTACATTTTACAAGAGAATCATGGCATGGAAGGATGAAAGCATGTCGAGGCATTGGAGCGAGTGGACTGAAGGAAAGTGAGATTCAGAAATGGGAGCAGGAACATTGGGAATATATGCAATCACTGCCGGAGAAATTTGATGTATTGCATTATGTTACTATTCTGGATTTGGAAAAGATATAGAAGGTTGTTCAAAAAGAAAAATTTAATCGTATGGAACAGCAAAAAATTACGAAAGGATTGGATGCTAAAATTGCTTTGATCCTTTTGCAGAATAGTTGATCATATAATGCCATATTTTTGTGGGAGGGAATGGAATAATGAAGATAGAGTATAGAAGACTTACAGAAAAAGAGATTACTATTTTTATTGGTATGAGAATACAGCAGCTTAGGGAAGAAGGTGCTAAAGAAGAAATAGATTTGGTACCTGCATTGAGAGAGTATTATATGCGTCATATGGCAGATGGTACATTTGTATCTTGGCTGGCTTGGGATGGAGAAAATATAATTGGAACTAGTGGAATGTCGTTTGTGGAAAAACCGCCATATTTTGGATGCCCTAGTGGGAAAATGGGCTTATTGTCTAGTATGTATACGAATCCGAAATATAGAAGAATGGGGATTGCAAGGGAACTACTATCTCGTGTTGTAAATGATGCTAGAGAGTATGGATGTGGCACTATACAAATTACGGCATCAGACATGGGTGTTAAATTGTATGCAGATTTTGGATTTGTATATAATGGTAATTTCATGCAATATAAACTATAGCATTTGAGGGAGAGTAATTGCTATGATCAGAAAATTGCAGAAGGCAGACTTAAATGATGTCGCAAATTTGTGGTTAGACACCAATCTGAAAGCGCATAATTTTATCTCTGCTGAATACTGGAACACGAATTTTGAATTCGTGAAAGAAATGTTACCACAGGCGGAAGTCTATGTATATGAAAATGATAAAAAGATACAAGGCTTTATAGGTCTGAATGGCGAATATATAGAAGGCATTTTTGTTGCGGCTGAAATGCAGTCGAGGGGCATAGGTAAACTTTTGTTAGACTATGCAAAGGATCGAAAATCGAAATTACTCTTAAAGGTATACCAAAAGAATACACGGGCAGTGCGCTTTTACCAAAGAGAGGGGTTTGAGATTCAGAGCGAAGGCGTGGATGACGATACTGGTGAAAAAGATTATGCGATGATATGGCAGCAGAAATAGATGCTCTACAGCTTGGGTATAAAATTGGATTTATCAATGATTCTCAGGTATGGCTGCTTATGTTAAAAAAATATAATACTTCTGTGTATAGCTATAATGAAGATGAAGTGGATGAAATGATTATGTTGATACATGACAGTTTTGTTCCGGCTTTTACAGATGTCAAAGATATACTGCTGAAGAAGTTGGAAGAGGTTGAAAGCGATTGGATGTAAGATAAACGCAAGGCATGCCGTTGTATGTCCTGCGTTTAATAGGATTAAACAAATGCGTTGATGATATACATTGGAGGTGACTGTATGCACACAGAAATAAATATTGATTTACAGGATACAGAGTGGGAATTGGACTATATTGATCATGATAGAAATATTGCTAGGGCAATCGTTTATGATGAAAGTGGACAATTTTACTTTGTAAGAGCGCAGAGGGATGATGATTTTGGGAAAGCAACACTGATAGAAACGGCTGGTGGCGGTGTTGAGGACGGGGAAGACCTGTTGACTGCGATACGGAGAGAACTCAAAGAAGAATTAGGCGTGACGGTAACAATAATTTGCAAAATTGGAGTTGTCAGTGATTATTATAATTTGATTCATAGACATAACATCAATAATTATTTTTTGTGTAAAGTGGAGTCGTTTGGCGATAAAAATCTGACCGAAGATGAGATCAACAGTTTTCATTTATCGACGCTGAAATTATCTTATGAAGAGGCGGTGAAAGAGTATAAAGACAGGGCAAATACCAAAATAGGAAAGCTTGTAGCAAATAGAGAATTACCGGTTTTATATCGGGCAAAGGAAATATTGCAAGGCGAAAATAGTGTGAATAACAGGAAATAATATAGGAAACATGACATACAGCTGTCATGTTTCTTATGCTAATATGCATTTTGTAAAGGAGTAACGATGAAGATAGATAGGCAATTAGGAATTTTATCCATATTATTGCAGAAGGAATCTGTTACAGCACCTTATTTGTCAGAAATGTTTGAGGTGTCCAGACGAACCATAAACAGGGATATTGAAGATTTATGTAAGGCTGGTATACCGATTGTGACCAGACAAGGAGCAAACGGAGGAATTTCAATTATTGATGGATGGCTGAGGAGGAATGTGAATGGAATCAAGATGTGGTATTTTGTGTAGCAAATGCAATTGGAAACAGACTGAAAAATGTAAGGGGTGTGCTAATATTGACAATCCTAACGGTGAGGTCGAAGACGATTTGCTAAAAGATTTGTTAGATAAATCGTATAATCTCGTGCTTGGGGGATTCAGTAAAAAGAAACAAAAAGAGATTTTAGAAAGTGGGGATGCAATAAATGGCATTTGATAATGAACCTGAATCGGTGGCAATGATGGACAAGTATCTTGAGGAGAGCGGTTATGTGAATGATTTCACTGGTAAACGGCGACATCATGAAATTTATTTGTCAGACCCAAGGAAAACGGCACCGGAAAAATGTAAAACGGTTATAAGGCATCCGATAAGGAAACTGTAAAACAAGTTGATTTTTTATTGATTTTTCTGCGATATCACTATAATTTTATATTATTTTGCTTGAAAATTAAGTATATTTTTTATATAATGTGACATATATATTAACTATAACAATATAAAATTGGTACTGTATGGAGGTGAGTGGATGTTGAAAGCATATTTGATGGAAAATTATGGGTATAATGAGCCAATATTCATAAAGGAACTGTCGATAGATGGATTATCTCAAAATGCAGTACGCCAGTCGGTAAAGCGGTTGACGGCAATTGGATTTCTGGAGAGATATGATAACGGAATATATTATATTCCGAGATTCGGTGGACTGCTTGGAAAAAGTTATCTTGATCCAACAGAAGTTATTATGCGTAAATATGTAGAAAATAAGTCAGATAAATATGGATATGTTACCGGACTATCATTTGCCAATCAATTAGGTTTAACAACACAAATGCCTGCTATGATTGAAATAGTTACAAATCGTGAATCAACGAATGGACGCATAATTACACTAGGCAATCAGCGAGTGAGGGTAAAGAGTTCACCCATTATTGTATCAGAATCTAATGCAGAACTTTTACAATTGCTTGACAGCGTTGGTCAAGCTGAACGCTATACGGAACTTACGATAAAAGAGACGATTGATAAATTGATTTTATATATAAGAAAAAAACAATTTACAAAAGGACAGCTATCGGAGGTGACTTCTGCATTGACAGAAGCTACGGCAAAAAAGATGATTGAATGGGGGATAATTTATGAATTTGCATGATGATAGAGAGGCGTTTGATGAGTTGTTAATTGGCGCAGCAAATGAATTAGCTATCCCAACAGACATCATTGAGAAAGATTATTATGTTACTATTGCGCTTAAGAAATTGTCGGAAAAATTGGAAGACATGGTTTTTAAAGGAGGAACATCCCTAACGAAATGTTACCAGTTGTTGAATAGATTTTCAGAGGACATTGACATATCATATACGGCTGAATCCGGAATCCCCGGGGAAGCAAGAAAAAAACAGTTGAAAAAAGCAGTTGTTGCCGTTATGGATGAATTGGGATTTCCGATTACAAATATTGATAAGACCAGGAGTCGGAGAAACTATAATTGTTATAGAGCATCATATCCCTCTATATATGAGAAGACAAATTATTTAAAACCAGAACTTGTTGTTGAAACATATGTGGCATTGTTGCCGTTCCCAACAACACGAAGAATGGTAGATAATTATATTTATCGTTTTTTGAAGAAAATTGATCGTTTAGATCTTGCAGAGATATATGGATTATTACCATTTGAGATTACTACGCAGACAATAGAGAGAACGCTGGTGGATAAGGTATTTGCCTTGTGCGATTATTATTTGCAAGGGAAAATATCTGGTCATTCAAGGCATTTATATGATATTTATAAGATTGTAGAAACAATAGGTATCACTGATGAAATGGAAAGGCTTATTCCAGAGGTTAGGGGTGTGCGTTCAAAATTAGATGTTTGTCCCGCAGCTAAAGAGGGGGTATGTATTACAGAAATATTAGAGGCTATCGTGGAGGAACAGGCATATAAGAAGGATTATGAGGAAATTACAATGGGTCTGTTATTTATTACAGAAACATATGACACGGTAATTCAGAGTATTCAAAAACTGATAAATAGTGGAGTGTGGAATTAAATAACACGATATAAAAGGGATAGAGAACATTTGGTTCTTTGTTCCTTTTTGTTTTTATTGGCATCAATTAAAAATCAACAATTTATTGAGTAAATAATTTTTCTTTCCTCTACCAGAGATCTTTGCACCCATTTAACAATTAGAATCGTGTATTATATAGAAAATGATCATTTTCCATCAAACGAAGAAATAGAACAGGAGGGGGTATTTGCCATATGATAAAAACTTATGCAGGAATACCATATGAAGAGATTGTAAGACGATATGCAGATGATATAACCCGGTTGTGCGTTGTTTGGACGCAAAATGAAGAGGCTGCGAAGGATTGCTTTCAAAATACTTTTCTCAAATTGTATATGACAAAGAAAAGTTTTCGAGAGGAAGAACATATCAAGGCATGGCTTTTCAAGGTTGCTAGAAATGAATGTAGAGATTACCATAAGCAGTTTTGGAATCGCAATGTTGATATAGGATATGACCCAAAGCAATATGAGAAACAGAGTGTATTGCAAGTGGATGATCCAGACACAGAGCAGCTTGTAAAGGCATTGCGGAGCTTATCATTTAAATATCGTGAAGTGTTGGTGTTGTACTATTATGAGGAATATAACACTAGCGAAATTGCAAAGCTTCTAAATGTCAGTGTGAATACAGTCAAATCAAGACTACGGAGAGGAAAAGAGAAACTAGCTGATATATTAAAAGAGGACTAGAGGATTGGAGGATTATTATGGATTTGAAAAAATTAGATTATATTACAGCACCAGAGGAATGGATAGAGGATATTTTGGAAAAATCCTCAAAAACATCACCAAGTAAAGCATTTTGGAGAAAATATGGTTCGATTGCAGCGATGATTGGATTTTTTCTGCTTTGTTCCACTTCAGTAACAGTTGCAGCGATGAAATCTACAGCTTTTCAGACATGGCTTGAGAATATTTTTGGAAGCGGCAATGTGAAAGAGGTTGTATTGACTACGCCAACAGCCTTGCCAACCGCAGATGTGAAGGCTAGGGATAATACGGTTCCTTTCCAAGAAAATACGATGGTTGCAGGGGAGAAAGAAAGCTTTGTCTGTGAGTATCATTTTGTGGGTGATGAGGAACAGATCGATCAGGTATATACGGTTGTTTCGGATGGATTAAAGAAGATGACACCTTCCACATTTGAAGGAGAGTATAATGGCACAAAATTTGGCTTTCAGTATGTCATCAGCGGAAATGAAATATACGCTTTTAATTATACCGGCGGCATGTCAGAAGTGTTTTTTTACTATGATAAGGATACAGTATATGGGGCAAGAACGGATGGAGATAAAAAAGAATATTTGCTGAAGATTAATTTATCTGAAAATACGGTAGAGAAAATATCGAACGATCATATGTTGTGTAACTTTGTGATGTCACCTTCCGGGACAAAGTTGTTGTGCAACCATAGAGGCGATGCGTACTGGTCTGTTTTTGATGTCAAAACACATACGGAGAAAAAGATTGACACGGCATTGGTTAATGGATACGCAAGAACATCCGATATCGAATTTTTGGATGAAGATCATATTTTAACTTACGGAGAATCGGTTTTTATGGGGGAAGATGAAAATTACGAAACTTATTGTATTAATCTTGATACCTTGAAGATCGAGAAGAAATATAATGGTACAGGTGAGATCGATATGAAGTGGGATTATCGTTATGATAAAAAGACGAAAACCCTGAAATTTTTGGATTTGGTAAATGGCACTTCGGCGACGATACCAGATGTTTCCACTACAGGACAGATTGTAGCTGCTAAGGGGGATTATGTCATATTTGGAGATATTGATATGGAGGATGATACCTTCTATCTCGTAAATCTTTCCAAGAAAAGCTGGAAAAAAATTGATATTCCAAAAGAGTTTAGAAAGAATATGGAAATGCATATTGTGAATACGCAGAAAAAGATTTTGGTCACAAATTCTAAAAAAGCATATTTGGTAGATGTGTCTTCGCTGTAAAGAGCGGCAACAACACGATTCTTCAGGCTAAAAAAGAAGCAAAGATTGCAATGTCTGTCATCATAGGCATTGCAATCTTTTTGGATATCGCGGATATAGTCGGAATCTATGGTCAGAGTAGTCATAATAGACATTCCGGTTACCATGTCCGGATATCTCTTAGTAAAGATCTGTGCATAGACGCCACCGTCACTCGCACCTAGCAAAAAGACACGATCTATTGACAGCTTTTGTATAAGAGCGTGTGAGTTTTGCTAATTATAACAATTATAGCAGTGCAGCTAGAAGGCATCAGCAAAGAGCGTGATAATTTTTATCAATAAGAGGCAAATCTTGTTTCGTGGGTACAGCATGTGAAGGGGATGGCATGGATTTAGAAGTTCTGATTGCAGAGATAGTCGCGTTTGGTGTAATATGATAAGCGAAGGGTGAACGAACTTTATGCAAATCGCAAACTTTGATATGATGAAAAATTTGCAGAAAGATGTACATAGAGAGGAAAAATGATTATGACTTTAGATGTTTTGGGATTATTGGCAGCTTGTTCCTATGCACTGGACTGCGTGGAAGCAGAACTGGTTCATGTGACGAACAATCACTCAAAACGAGTGGCTTATATGAGTGTTTGTATTGCAAAACAGATGGGAATACAAGAGGAAAGCCTACAAGATTTGGCAGTGTGCGCATTATTGCACGATAACGCATTGACGCAGTATATCCAGGAAGAACTTCATAATGATATTTCGCAAATTGCTGTAACGCAAGAGGTACCAAAGTTGGGAGCACATTGCATTTGGGGTGAAAAGAATGTCGCAGAACTTCCGTTTCACACAGATGTTTCCGATGTGATCTTATACCATCACGAAAATGCTGATGGCAGTGGTCCGTTTGGAAAAAAATGGGATGAAATTCCTCTTTTCTCGCGTATTATTCATTTGTGCGATTTGCTGGATATCGCCTGTCGCACTAAAAAATTTGCGGAAGGTACATGGAAGGTGGCAGAGCAGTTTGTTCAAAACTCAACAGGAACAATGTTTGATCGGGAATGTAGAGATGCATTTTTGCGTGCATTTTCAGAGGAGCAGTTTTTATCACTTGATAGAGAAACTTTCGAGGACCAGTTGTGGAAGATGGTTCCTCGGATAAAACAGGATCTTGATTTTTCACAGATCAAAGCACTTGCCGTATTTTTTGCTCGGATTGTAGACTACAAATCGCCATTCACCAGTACGCACTCTATAGGTGTTGCTGAAGATGCGGAAAAACTGTCACGCCACATGGGATTTGATGAGGAAACTGTGCAGAAAATGTATCTTGCAGGGGCATTGCATGATATTGGAAAAGTAGCCATTGGAAATGAAATTTTGGAAAAGCCGGGAAAATTGACAGATGAAGAATTTAAGGCTATGAAGCATCATGCGGCGTATACTTACTACATCCTGTCCGATATTGATGACTTTGAAGAGATTCGTGATTGGGCGGCTTTCCATCATGAACGGGTGGATGGCACGGGATATCCTTTTGGAAGGTCGGCGGCTGAGTTGAACACGCAGGAGCGCATCATGGCTTGTGTGGATATTTATCAAGCCTTGACGGAAAGTCGTCCGTACAAACAGGGCATGACACATGAAAAGGCAAGCGGTATCTTGTGGGATATGGTGAAAAAAGGATGGATCGATGGAGATATTGTCAGAGAGGTTGATTCTTGCTTTGCCGCCATTTAATTTATAGGGAGGAACAAAAATTATGGAGAAAGATGTATTGGAAAAATACAAGATGAATAGCAGGGCGGAAGCTGTTGCATTTTTGAAAAGTCTATGGAACGAGGCACCACAGCCTTGCCCGTTATGTAATGGTAAATTAGACTTTCTTCATAAAAAAGCCAAGAAGAATAACAGTGATTGGAAATGCACTGGTTGTGGGGAACGCTATGATGCCATCAAATTGTTGAACTTATTAAATGAGGGTTTTGGTCGGTAAGATTTGATTTTGCCTATAGGGAGATGGATTTGCAATGCAGGAAAAAGAGATAGATGGGAAGGCGATTTGGAGTTATGGGAATCCGGAGGCTGAGAAGGTCTTGATACAGCTTGTTGGAGAGCATGAAATATCTGGAATTGAGCAGGAGTTTCATGCAATTCAAGACAGAACTTCAGAAGAATTTTATATGATTGCCTGGAGGGTGAATAACTGGAACGATGAGTTATCTCCTTGGAAAGCACCACCGGCATTTGGAGAAGAAGGATTTGGCGATGGTGCATCAGAGCTTTTAGAAAAAATATTGGAGTATTGTTCTGATAAGAGCAAGACATACTATTTGGGCGGGTATTCGCTTGCCGGATTATTTGCTCTGTGGGCATCTTGCCAGACGGACCGTTTTGTGGGAATTGCAGCAGCCTCACCGTCAGTATGGTTTCCAAACTTTTTGGAATATATGCAAGAAAATAGGATACAAAGCCGTTTGATCTATTTGAGCCTTGGCAACAAAGAGGAAAAGACTAGAAATTTAATGATGTCTACGGTCGGAGATTGCATCAGAAAGCTATATGCGTGGTTGCAGGAATGTGACATCCCATGTATTCTGGAGTGGAATCCGGGGAATCATTTCCGTGAATCGGAAATTAGGACAGCTAAGGCGTTTGCCTGGTTGTTGGAAAAATAATAACTAAAATATAGTAGAATCTGTACGATAGTACAAAACTATGGTAAAATCGGTGGAGGGAGCATCCCTAAATTATAACAAGAAATGAGGTTTATTATGAACATTGAAGATATGTTAGAGATTAATGACTGCCCGTTATGCGACGGTGGAGCACTTTTGGAAGAGGAATGTGGCTGCGGCTATTATGTGATGTGCCTTGAATGTGGCTGTCACTCTGTTACGATTGATTTTCACTCTGAAGAAGAGCGGCTGGAAGCAGCGAAAAGAACGGTTATGCTTTGGAATACCGGCAAGGTGATATCAAGTAGTCCGGGAGAATGATCCCAACATGGTTGATATTCGTTTTTAATCTTTAATAGCAAGGCAGGAATACGAAGCGCACTTGGATTTTGAAGAGACAGGATTGTTTGCTTTATATTCTGCCTGCAGGCAAGCAGGACTAAAATGCTGTTAGCGCTGGCTGACATCTGCTGAGAGCGCTGGAGGAGGAAATAATGAAAAAGGAGATATGATGACAAATCAACAAATTATGTCCATTGCTATGCGGCAATCGGCAATAGATCTTAATGCTGATATTTCTGACTTTACCAAAGAGGAAAATGTATTTGTAAAGTCAGGGTTAGGGGCTTTGGCAAGAAAATATTATAGCGAACCAATAGCATGCAATTTGGTTTCCTACGGAAGTAATATCGTGGCATCTGTAAAAGATGAATACAAAGAAATGGTAAAAGAATATTTGGGTAAGTTTGAATTTTATCATTGCTTTGAAACACCCAATATGCATTGGTTGGATGAAAGAATGAGAGAACAGGGACAAAGAGTCTGCTTCATGGCAGAATATTTTTTGCCGGATGTCAATTCCCTGAAAAGATTATCATGCCAATATGAACTTAAAGTGCTTACGCAGAAAGACTTTGACAGTTTATATTTACCTATATGGAGTAATGCTTTGTGTGATGCGAGAAAAGAGCTGGATGTTCTCGGTGTTGGCGCATATGATAATGGAAAATTGATCGGACTTGCCGGTTGTTCGGCAGATTGTGACGATATGTGGCAGATTGGAGTTGATGTATTACCGGAATATCGCAGAAAGGGGATAGCATCTGCGCTAACCAGTAATTTAGCAGTTGAGATTATAGAGCGTGGAAAAGTGCCATTTTACTGTTGTGCATGGTCTAATATCAGATCTGCAAAAAATGCAATACGAAGCGGTTTCATGCCTGCTTGGGTGGAAATGACGGTCAAACCTGCCAGTATGGTGGCTGAGATGAATCAGTAAAGTCCATGCAAATTAAATATGAAATATCGTTCAGTTAATTGAGAACAGAGAGGATTATTATGAGATATTTACCGATTTTAGAGGAACTTTGTTCGTCAGATAGTGTTTTATTTATGGCAGCAGGAGTTATAGTTGCATTAGTTATTAGCGTGAAATTTTGTGATACAAAAAGAAATTTGATTGGATTGATCGGAAGTTTTGTGGTATATGCAATTTGTGAGGTGCTATCTAATTTTTATACAAATTATATGCTGGAGATTGCATTGCTTTTTGCTGGTACATTGGCGTTGGGGGCTTTTATCGGATTCCTGATAGGGAGTATTGTTTTGGTAAGATTAAGGGGTATAGACGGAAAGGTTTGATGAATTGCAATGAATAAGCAGGAAGTATATCAAAATTTAGAACAGAACAATATCGAATATGAAGCAGTAGAGCACAACATTGTGGACGACATTTGCGATGTAACAATGAAATCTATAGTATATATAACGAGAGACTAGAAAGGCAGGGACTCTTACTATGGAAATAAGAACAGCCTCTTTGCAGGATTTAGAAGATATTGCAGCCGTAGAAGCAGCATGTTTTCCGGTGGCGGAAGCAGCGACGAAGGCAGAATTTGCAGAACGGATCCAACATTACGGAGATCATTTTTTCCTGTTGTATGATAAGCAAAAGCTGCTTGCGTTTGTGGATGGTTTTGTTACAGACGAGCAGAATTTAACGGACGAAATGTATGAAAAAGCATCTTTACACAACGAGAATGGTGCGTGGCAGATGATTTTTGGCGTAAATACACTTCCGGAATATCGAAGAAATGGGTATGCGGGACGGTTGCTTCGCTGTGCCATTGATACTGCGAGAAAGCAGGGGAGAAAGGGCGTTGTACTTACTTGTAAAGAAAAGTTAATTCATTACTATTCCGGGTTTGGATTTGTAAATGAGGGGATATCAACAGATTCTACTCACGGCAATGCAGTATGGTATCAAATGAGATTGACATTTATAACAGGGAATGACAAATTTTAACACATTTGTTATACTAACAGTATTGTTAGGAGGTAAGAATTTGTCATGCATACATTAAAAAAATTTATACCGTATTATTCACCATACAAAGCTGTGTTCGTTCTGGATCTGATCTGCGCAGCGATGATCAGTCTGATCGATCTGGCATATCCACAGATCTTGCGGACTATGACGAAAACAGTCTTTGCCGGAAAGTCATCAGCAATTTTGCAAGTTTTGCTGCCAATCGGTGTCGCAATGCTTATCATGTATATCGTTCAGGCGTTGTGCAAATATTATGTCAGTTATCAGGGGCATATGATGGGTGCCAATATGGAACGGGATATGCGCCAACAACTTTTTGACCATTATGAAAAATTATCTTTTTCGTATTACGATCAGAACAATTCCGGACAGATGATGAGCAAATTAGTATCGGATCTGTTTGATATTTCAGAGATGGCACATCATGGACCGGAAAATTTATTTATATCATTGATAAAAATTATCGGTTCGTTTGTATTTTTGTTTGTGATCAATCGCTGGCTTGCCATTCCGCTGTTGGTACTTGTGTTTTTTATGATTCTATTTTCCTATAGCCAAAACCGCAGAATGCAGGCAACCTTTATGGACAACCGACAAAAGATCGGAGATATTAATTCCAGTCTTCAAGATACCTTAGCAGGGATTCGGGTCGTGCAGTCTTTTGCAAATGAGGAGATAGAGCGAGACAAGTTTCGACACAGTAACGAGAACTTTTTGCACTCCAAAGACGCCAACTATCGTTGTATGGGAAGCTTTATGAGTGGTAATTTGTTTTTTCAGGGACTTATGTATCTGGTTACGCTTGTGTTTGGCGGATGGTTGATTGCCAAGGGACAGATGGAGACAGCGGATCTGGCAATGTATGCGCTGTACATTGGAATCTTTATCAGTCCGATCCAAATACTGGTAGAGCTGACGGAAATGATGCAGAAAGGCTTGTCGGGATTTCGTCGATTTTTAGCAGTTGTAGAAACAGAACCGGACATTGTCGATGCAGAGGATGCTAAGCCGTTAGAAAATGTGAAAGGAACAGTTGAGTATAAAGATGTATCTTTTCATTACAGCGATGATGATACACTTGTCTTGTCCGATGTTTCCTTTCGGATTGACGCTGGAAAATCTATAGCGTTGGTAGGACCGTCCGGAAGCGGAAAGACGACGATCTGTTCATTGCTTCCAAGATTTTACGATGTGACCGGAGGAAGCATTCGGATCGACGGCAAGGATATTCGCAGTCTGTCGTTAGAAAGCCTTCGCAACAATATTGGTCTTGTGCAGCAGGATGTGTATCTGTTTTGTGGGTCGATAAAGGATAATATTTCCTATGGCAAGCCGGGTGCCTCTATCGAAGAGATCATCGATGCAGCCAAGAAAGCGAATATTCATGATTTTATCATGTCCTTGCCGGATGGATACGATAGTTATGTGGGAGAGCGTGGAACCCGTTTGTCGGGAGGACAGAAGCAGCGTATCTCGATCGCGCGGGTATTTCTCAAGAATCCGCCGATCTTGATTCTTGATGAGGCAACCAGTGCCTTAGATAACGAAAGTGAGCGCTGGATTCAACATAGTTTGGAAGAACTGGCAAAAAACAGGACGACCATTACCATTGCACATCGCCTGTCGACGATCCGAAATGCGGATGAGATTTTGGTGGTGGCAGATACCGGTATCGCGGAACGGGGTACCCACGAGGAACTTTTGGCGGCAAATGGGATTTATGCACACTATAATGAGATGGCATAAAAAAGCAAAGCCAGCGCTTTGCTTTGCAAGAATTGCAAAGCAATTCTTGGTGGGGTAACGAAACATCACGGGCAATTTCCTATGCCATAAAATAAGAGTGTAGGAATGACAAATTTCATTGTATTTGTTATACTAGCTATATTATTTGGAAAGTGGGTGAGCATATGGCACAGAGCATCAGTATAGGAAAGCAGGATTTTGCTTTTTTAAGGGAAAATAACTGCTTTTTTGTTGATAAAACAAATTTTATCAAAGAATGGTGGGATAATGTCGATGAAATTACGCTGCTCACCCGCCCGCGACGCTTTGGAAAAACCTTGAACATGAGTATGCTAAATTGTTTTTTCTCTAATAAATATGCAGATCGGGGAGACCTTTTTGAGGGATTGTCTATTTGGAAAGAAGAGAAGTACCGTAGTCTGCAGGGAAAATATCCGGTTATTTTTTTGAGTTTTGCCGATGTAAAACAGACGAATTACAAGGATGCAATTCAAAAGATTAAGAACTGTATTGTAGAGGCTTATCGAAATTTTCCACAGCTTATAACATGGGATGGTTTTAGCGAAGGGGAACGCCGCCAGATTATGGCGGTAACTTCGGAAATGGACGATGTGACAGCACAGGATGCATTGAAAAATCTTTCTGCATGGCTGGAACACTATTATGGTAAGAAAGCTATCATTTTATTAGATGAATATGATACTCCTATGCAGGAAGCTTATGTGCATGGCTATTGGGAGCAATTCACTGCGTTCATCCGCAGTCTGTTTAATGCCTCTTTCAAAACGAATCCTTATTTGGAGCGTGCACTGATGACCGGGGTGACAAGGGTTTCCAAAGAAAGCATTTTTTCAGACCTGAATAATCTTCGTGTTATCACAACTACATCTGATCTGTATGCAGATTGCTTTGGATTTACGGAAAAAGAAGTGTTTGATGCTTTAGATAACTATGGTATGGGCGATAAGAAAGAGATTGTCAAACAATGGTATGATGGCTTTACTTTTGGTCAATATCATGATATCTATAATCCATGGTCTATTACGAATTATTTGAAAGAAAAAAAGCTATATCCATATTGGGCATCTACAAGCTCTAATGGCTTGGTGAGCAATTTGATTCAAGCGGCATCTGCAGATATCAAAGAAAAGATGGAAGATCTCCTCAACGGAAAAGAGATTTTGGTGACTTTTGATGAGCAAATTGTGTTTGATCAGTTGGATCAGGATGAAAATGCGATTTGGAGTCTTATGCTCGCCAGTGGTTATTTGAATGTAAATGATGTGGAATATAGAGGAACGCTTTTGGAGCCATGGTATCGATTGTGTATTACGAATTTGGAAACAAAAAGCATGTTTTCGGGGATGTTTCGAGGATGGTTTAAGGCATCGCATGCAAATTATAACGGATTTGTAAAAGCGTTGCTGCAGGGGAGTCTGAAAGAAATGAATATTTATATGAATGATGTGGCATTGGCAACATTCAGTACATTTGATACGGGAAAGCAGCCTTCTAAAAAAAGCGAACCGGAGCGTTTTTATCATGGATTTGTGTTAGGACTTTTAGTGGAACTTAGAGAACGCTATGAAATAAAGTCCAATCGTGAGAGTGGGTATGGTCGTTATGATGTAATGCTTGTGCCATTAAATGAGAGCGATACTGCGATAGTGATAGAGTTTAAGGTGCAGGATCACGAAACAGAAAAGACCTTACAGGACACTGTACAAATGGCTTTGCGGCAGATAGAAGATAAGAATTACGATGCAGATCTAATCGCACTTGGTATTGGATCAGATCGGATCCGACATTACGGATTTGCGTTTGAAGGCAAGAAAGTTTTAATTGGCTAGTATAAGATTTGAGCCCATAATAAAAAATTGATTATCTGAGGAGGCGTAGTTCACGATGCAGCACATTTTATTACTTGTAACCTACCAAACAAAACCGAATACAAGAGAGGCTTTTGTGGAGGAGGTAACGGATTTAGGAATATTACAGAAAATACAAAAGGAAGATGGCTTTGTAGCATATCAATATTATTATGATGCAACGGATGCCAACACCTTGCTTTTGGTAGAAGAATGGGAGTCCGAAGCAAAACAGCAGGCACATTTGCAGACAGCCCACATGGAAGAACTACAAGCAGTGAAAGAAAAATATGTCTTACAGACCTCGGTTCGCAAGATCTCTCTATAATGCAAGGTATGCTTACAAGGCATTTCTGACTATTTGAAATTCTCTGCGCAGTCAGACGGATCGTGTTGCCATGGGAAAATATGACCGTATGGATCAGGTGCAGTACCGAAATGTTTTGTCGGTCATAATTCGTGCGAAGATCAACCCCAGCGGTAACGCAAGAATGATCAAAAGTGCAGCGGCAAGCCAAGAAGCGGCAGAATATAAATTCATCGTACCGAGATTATAGAATCCTTTGTATAAATAGAGTCCCGGTACCATGATCACGATAGAAGGGACCGTGATCGATATTCTTGGATATCCGGCAACTCCTTTTACCGTAGTGGCGAAGATGCCTGCAACAAAAGCACCGGCAAAGGCAGCAACGGCAGGTGGAAAGGATGCAAGATCGATCAGTTCCAATCGAAATGTGTTGGATACAGCACCGATAACTCCTGCCGCGGCTGCCAGCCTAATTGGGCTGTTAAAGAGAATGGAGAATCCGAATACGCCGCCAAAGCTGGCGAGCAGACGCAATATGATCCATTGCCACAGTGCAAATTTAAGTGGCAGAAATGGCATCGGTTTTAATCCAAGAACCATTGCTAAGATCCATGCTGTCATGGTCGCAACAGTGATAATAATCAGCGAATACATCAGGCGTTCCATTCCGGAACGCATATCTAATTTTGCTAAGTCGATACCGCTTGTGATAAACGGGAATCCCGGGATAATAAATAACATAGAACAGATATATCCGGCTTCGTGCTGAACATTAACTGTAAAAAACAACTGCAGTAATCTAAGCAGAACGGTATAGCTTAAACAAGCTGCTGATACAGAAGAGATGATTCCTAAAAACAGCGTCAAATGATGTTTCGTCATTTTGCATCGGATATAATTGCCGATACCTGCACCGATAAAAGCGCATAACATTTCAATGACTCCGCCGCCTAATAAAAAGGTAAAGGATCCACAGGCGAGTGCAGCGGCAAGCGCTAGAGCACCTGGAGAATATAATCCGTGTATTTTTTCAATTTCATCTAATGTCGAGTGGATCATTTCACAGCTTTTCGTAATCTCTTGGTCGGCAAAGCCGGACACCAGTTTTTCCAAGCGATTTAGCTGTGAAGTATTTACACTGGTGTTCGTCAGACACAGCGATTGGCTAAAACTTTGCTCCCCGTCAAAACAAGTATAATTGATCGACATTAATCCAATATCAACCGTACAAGTCATATTCATTAACTCGGAAAGTTCATTCATGGAACTACGAACACGCCATGCCCCGGTTCCACAGGAAAGCATCATAATCCCGACACGTCCGACAACAGAAGCCTTGGCAGGAAGAGAAGCCTCTGTGATCGGTGTGGGATCTGTCTTGTCAGCATATTCATGCCATAAAATATCCATATGATTTTTCTTGATGTTTGCACCTGTAATCGCTGTTTTCATAATCATCTTACATCCCTTTCTGCAACCGTTGACTGTACTCACACGGGCAAGTTTTTGTGCATCGCGGTATTATAAGTCCAAACTGTCTGCTCCGGCGGTTCGGATCATTTCTTCGCGACAGGACAGCACGAGTCCGTCGATCACGCCAATATGTCGAAGCATTTTGGATTCAAATTGCTTGATTGGGAGAAGCACGCCGAGTTCATCAAAAGTTTTGCCGGATCTGCTTCCGGTTTCCTGACCGTAAAAAACAATGGCAGAGTAAGCTTCCTGCTGGATTTTATGAAAAGTTGTCCAAATGACATCGTATGCCTGCGCTTCGGACAGATGTAACTTTTTCGTATCCGGTAACGCATACAGTAGGAGAATACCGCGTTCTTTATTTTCGTGTTTTTCTTTGATGTTCATGTCGGATGTGTAATATCGAACGAGATCATAGCCGTCAGCCAAATATAATTTTGAGCGTGGGGCTGCATCGTGAGCATGGTAAATTTCTTGGAATTTTTTATATTCATGTTTTGATACGAGATTCTTTTTGTCCGCTAACAGTTTGCCATCTGCATCTGTTAGTAAGATCGGGTTTTCACCGGCTTTGCCATGAAAGCGTTTTGGGATCAGATATGCTTCTTTGAGCAGATCAAACATGGAGCGGTGGCATAACTCCAACAAAAGCGCACTAACATCACCATTTTTGTATGCATTCAAAAGCACCTCTGCAAAATGATGAGAATCCGGGTCGACATATCTGTTTTCATCATCTAAATGGTCGTAAAAAGTATCAAGAAGTCTTTCACAGCAGTCATCTGAAGAAAGAATCCTTGAAAAAATCTTTTCGACTTCCTCTTCTCTCGGTAATACTAATCCCATAAGATCATCTCCATTATATGTTGTTTTTTTGCTTTGAAACGATTATAATTGAATCATTTCAATAAGTAAAAAGTATTATTGATATAGCTGCAATAACACATTGATATACTGACGCCTATACCATAAAGGGGACAGGAAAGGAATGAACGGTCATTATGGATGTAAATTTTGAATACTACAGAATATTTTATTATGTAGCGAAATATCGAAATTTTACGAAAGCGGCACATGCTTTACATAATAGTCAGCCCAATATTACACGAGCGATGAATTGCCTGGAGCGGGAAATACACTGCACCTTATTCATACGGACAAATCGTGGAGTACGGTTGACCGAAGAGGGAGAAAAGCTTTTTCGGCATGTTTCTGCAGCTATGATGCAGATATTAGCGGCAGAAGAGGAATTGACTGAGAGTGCCGAGTTGGAAAAGGGCTGCGTTTCTATCAGTGCGAGTGAGATCGCCCTAAATATTTTTCTGCTGGAAAAGTTAAAAAAATTTCATATGGCGTATCCTAAGGTGCAATTAAAACTATATAATCATTCTACACCGCAGGCAATTCATGCAGTACAAAGCGGAGAAGCTGATTTTGCAGTGATCACAACACCGACAGTAACGGATAAGACACTAAAAACAACCCGTCTCTGTGACTTTCAGGAGATCCTGATCGCCGGAAATACCTTTCAGGCGCTTGCAGAGCAAAAGCTATCGCTGCAGGATTTATTACAGTTTCCGTTGATCTGTATGGAGAAAAACACGATAACCAGACAATTTTATCAGAAATTATTTTTGGAACACGGTCTTTCTTTGGAGCCGTCGATCGAAACTGCTACAGCGGATCAGATCCTTCCGTTGGTAAAGCATGAGCTTGGACTTGCTTTTCTTCCAAAGGCAATGGCGAAAGAGGCGATCGCGCATAGGGAGATCCTTTGTATTCCGCTAAAAGATAAAATCCCTAAGCGCAGCGTTTCGATGATCTATGATGCCAGAGGACCAAGAAGCGTAGCTGCGCAGACATTTCAAAAAATATTGCTGGAAGAGGGGGAATAGCATGACCTTACAACAACTAAAATATGTAGTGACCGTTGCCGAAACCGGGACGATCACGGAAGCGGCAGGTAAATTATACATTTCACAGCCGAGTCTTACGAATGCGATCCATGAATTGGAACGGGAGATGCAGATTGTGATCTTTAACCGGACCAATAAGGGAATAAGCCTTTCCAAAGAGGGGGATATCTTTTTGGGTTACGCCAGACAGGTGCTTGAGCAGGCTGAAATTTTAGAGGATAAATACAAGGGAGAAGGCAGCGGCAAAAAGCAGTTTTGTGTTTCGACCCAGCATTATTCATTTGCAGTAAATGCATTTGTCGACCTGATCAAGAAATACGGTCAGGAAGAGTATGACTTCAGCCTTCGCGAAACGCAGACCTATGAGATCATTGAAGATGTAGCGAAAATGAGAAGCGAGATCGGCATTCTCTTTTTGAATGATTTTAATGAGAAAGTCATCACGAAAATATTAAAGTCCAATGAGTTGGAATTTCACGACCTTTTTGTGGCAAAGCCGCACGTATTTATCAGTCGCAGACATCCTTTAGCAGATCATCAGATCATTACGAATGAAGAGTTGGAAAGTTATCCGTATCTGTCTTTTGAGCAGGGCGAGCACAATTCGTTTTATTTTTCGGAGGAAATTTTTTCCGCATCGGAGCGCAAGAAAAATATTCGTGTGCGTGACCGGGCAACGCTGTTTAATCTTTTGATCGGATTAAACGGTTACACGGTATGCAGTGGTGTGATCGATAAGAAATTAAATGGCAAAGATATTATCGCCGTGCCATTAGCGGATGAAAGTGATATGCGGATCGGCTATATCACGCACAGAAAAGGAATGTTAAGCCGATTGGGAACCACTTATCTGGATGCATTAAGTAAATATATTGGCTGATCATAGTTTCAAACTATGGTCGGCCTGTATTTTTATGTATTTTTCAATAGGGACCATTCCTCGTATAATAGGCACATAGCGTTGCAAGGGGGATTTGTGTTTTGTACATTTGGCATGAATACCGTAGGAAGAGAAAGTGTGCAGAAATGAGGAAGAATATGCAGACAGCAGTCATTGGTTACCCAAGAATAGGAACATTACGAGAATTAAAATTTGCCTCCGAACAGTATTTCCGAAAGGAGATCGAGGCGGGAGAACTTTTGCAGACCGCAAAAGAATTGAGAAAAACGCATTGGCTTACACAGAAAGAGGCGGGGATTTCTTTTATTTCCAGCAATGATTTTTCGTTCTATGACAATATGTTAGATACCGCCGTATTATTTGGCATTGTTCCGAAACGATATAAAGAACTTCAGTTATCAGAGTTAGATATCTACTTTGCGATGGCGCGTGGCTATCAGGGCGATTCCGGTGATGTAAAAGCATTGGCAATGAAGAAATGGTTTAACACGAATTATCATTATATCGTTCCAGAAGTGGAAGATGAGATGGTGATCGAGCTAAAAGGGAACAAACTTTTTGCAGAGTATCATGAAGCAAAAGAGCTTGAGATCACAACAAAGCCGACAGTGATCGGTGCTTATACACTGTTAAAACTTTGCCGATATACCGGAACGAAAAAAATGGCAGATTATGTGGATGCCGTGAGTAAAGCATATCGGGATCTGATTGTGAAATGCGAGACAGAAGGTATTGACTGGCTACAGTTTGATGAGCCTGCACTTGTACAAGATATGGGACAGGATGAAATTCATTTATTCCACAAATTATATGATGAAATCCTTGCTGCAGATAACAAGTGTCATGTGTTGTTGCAGACTTATTTTGGTGATGTGCGTGATATTTATGAGGATTTGATCCAAATGCCATTTGCCGGGATCGGACTTGATTTTATCGAGGGTAAGCAGACAGTTTCATTGATCGAGCAGTTTAGTTTTCCACAGGATAAATTGTTATTTGCAGGACTCGTTAATGGTAAAAATATTTGGAAAAACCATTATGAGAAAACGCTGCAGACGATGGAAGATTTACCGGTTGCAAAGGATCATATTGTGCTGTCCACATCTTGTTCTTTGCTCCATGTGCCATATACATTACAGCATGAGCAGAAGTTATCGGAAGAATACAAAGCATACTTTGCATACGCTGAGGAAAAATTAGTGGAACTGCAGGAACTAAGCGCTTTGGCAGAGTCCGCAGATCATACAGCAGAAAGTACCTTTGTGAAGAATAAAACATTATTTTTACAGCATAGAAACTGCGAGAATGAGGAAGTTACAAAGCGTCTTGCCGGAATAAAGGAGACTGATTATACAAGACTTCCGGAGCGCGTTGAGCGGCAAAAATTACAGAAGACGGTACTTGGCCTTCCGGAATTTCCGACGACAACGATCGGATCATTCCCGCAGACAAAGGATGTCAAGGCAAATCGTTCTGCGTACCGCCGTGGTGAGATCACAGAGCAACAGTATATTGCTTTCAATCAGCAAAAGATCGCAGAATGCGTTCAATGGCAGGAAGAGATCGGTTTGGATGTTCTCGTGCATGGCGAATATGAGCGAAATGACATGGTAGAGTATTTCGGAGAGGCGTTAGGTGGATTTTTGTTTACCGAAAAAGCATGGGTACAGTCTTATGGAACGCGCTGCGTAAAACCACCGGTCATTTGGGGCGATGTATATCGCAAAAATCCGATCACGGTAGAGTGGTCTGTCTATGCGCAGTCTCTTACGAAAAAGATCATGAAGGGAATGCTTACCGGACCGGTAACGATCTTGAATTGGTCGTTCCCTAGGGAGGATATTTCCATCAAAGAATCTATTTCTCAGATCGCATTGGCAATTCGTGATGAAGTGCTAGATCTCGAAGCAAATGGCATTCAGATGATCCAGATCGATGAGGCAGCATTACGCGAGAAATTACCACTTCGTCATTCGGATTGGTATACAGAATATCTTGATTTTGCAATTCCTGCATTTCGTCTGACCCATAGCGGTGTCAAACCGGAAACGCAGATTCATACGCATATGTGCTACAGTGAATTTACAGACATCATTTCGGCAATCGATGATATGGATGCGGATGTGATCACCTTTGAGGCGTCTCGTTCCGATTTGCAGATTTTGGATTCTCTCAAAGAAAATCGTTTTGAGACAGAGGTTGGCCCCGGTGTGTATGACATCCATTCACCAAGAGTTCCATCGGTTGAAGAGATCGTAAAGGCGCTGCATGCGATGCTTACCAAGATCGACAAAGATAAATTATGGGTGAATCCGGATTGTGGCTTAAAAACCAGAGGTGTACCGGAGACAGATGCCAGTCTTCGTAACATGGTGGCTGCGGCAAAACAGATCCGGGAAGAAGTTTGATCACTCATTTTTTTGTAACAAAATAAAAGGTGAAATTCTGCATATAAAAATATTTCTTTTTCGTGTAAAAAGGTGTAAAATAGCAACGACAATTTTGTCGTTGCTATTTTTGATAGTATAGGAAATGGTTCGTTTTACACTACAGGCAGCACAAAATGCCGATTTTACTTATTACAGGAGAGGAATGTTCGTAGCATGAAATCAGAAGAAACGGAGGTATTACCATGAACGAAGTAATCAAAGCAATGAAGGAAAGACGCAGTATTCGTAAATTTAAGGCAGAAATGCCACCGAAGGCAGATCTGGAACAGATCGTAGAGGCTGGTTTGTATGCCGCCAATGGCAGGGGCAAACAGGCAGTGATCACTATTGCAGTGACGGATAAAGAACTGCGGGATAAATTGTCGGCAGTCAACAATGAGATCATGGGTGGACCGGAAGGCAACGATCCTTTTTATGGCGCACCTGCGATTTTGATCGTACTCGCTAATAAGGAAGTGCCTACAGCTCCGTATGATGGCAGTCTTGTTATGGGCAATCTGATGCTTGCAGCACATTCTCTTGGTCTTGGAAGCATTTGGATCCACAGAGCGAAAGAAGAGTTTGAAATGCCGGAATATCAGAAGCTTTTAAAAGATCTTGGAATCGAAGGCGAGTGGGAAGGCATCGGTCATTGCGCGGTAGGATACATAGATGGTGAGAATCCGGCTGCAGCACCTAGAAATGATGGAAGAGTATTTTGGGTAGAGTAAAAGGAGGAATTTATGAATAAATTAAACAAGGTTACCTTAACACCTGCAACTTGTGGATTAGACTTAGGCGATGGCAGCGAGAGAGCGGAATATGTCAATCAGGATTATATTCTGAACACGCTCGGACGACCACACCGTAATATTGGTATCATGTATACCTATTATCCAAAGGATAAAGAATGGCCGGAGCGAATCAGTGTTGCTTGTAAAGACATGGAAATTCATTTTCAGTGGGATTATCCTTATGATGACTATTTCCCATATCGCGGCGGTATTGACGGCGATACAACCGGCCAGCCGTTTGAGCAGATGCGTGACATCAGACGTCATGGACAGGATGTTGCTCTTACTTTGACCATTGATTGTTCTTTGGAAGATCAATATCTTAGACAGATTGCTAAGGATTTAAAACCTTTTGGCAGAATGCGTCTTCGTATCAATCACGAATGTGGTGGCGATTGGTTTACCCATAACCAGCGTTTTTCTTATCAGGAGGTTGGTGATTTCTTTGTTCGTTTCGCAAAGATCGTCAAAGAGGAAGCACCGCAGATTTCTGTTGTATTTTGTGGAAGTGCCGTTGGCGACATTAGTGTAGAAGATGCCCCTGTTCAATTTGAAAAAGAGTTCAAAGAAGCTTTTGCAACTGCAGATATCTGGTCAAATGACTGCTATTTGGCACTGCATTACGGATGGCCGTTTGACGTATGTGAAAAGGGCGGTAACAGCTATGCTATGACACCAGTGGATGAGTTTTTTGAGCGTTTGCGTAAGACCTCGAAACGAATTACAAAAGTAAACGGCGGAATCTGTAAGCCAATGGTAATATCTGAATTTAATACTGACGGCGATGTGACCGGACCATTACATCAGGGCGAATCGATCAAGCGTTTTGTTGAAAAGTTAAAGTCCGAAAATGCGGACTGGTTTGATGGATTCTCTATGTACCAATTTAGGGACAGAGGTCGTTTAGGTCTGGAGATCGAGGATCCCAATAACGCTTCTGTAGGTATTCCACAGCCAATCTTAAAGGATTATAAGGATATTTTGAAGGATCCATTTTTCCTGCCGGGTTTGAACGAAGAAGAGGAAGTAACTCTTCCGGCAACGTTACGCTGGGGAAGCGCTGAAGATGCAGAGGGTATTGCAATTCCGATCAAGTTTGAGAAAACGCCGGAATTTTGCGAAGTAACCTTTGAAGAAGAATTAAATTTAATGATGGAATTAAATGGCCGTTGGTTCTATAAAGCACCGGGGACGAAAACGGTAGATATGATGTCTGCGTTTTTTGAAACTCCGATCGAGCCGGGAGCAGAGCTTTCCTTAAAAATATTTGCCCCACCGGCTTCCGGAGAAAACGATCCGGCACAGGGAGAGGATTGGGCAGTTAATTATTACACAACGATAACTAAAATGCCGGAGCTTCGTATTCGTTACGAAGAGGTGCAGGAGGTACTGTAAGTTATGTTATATATTATGCGACATGGCAAAACAGATTGGAATATACAGCACAAACTGCAGGGGCGTACGGATATTCCTTTGAATGAAGAGGGACGACAGATGGCAAAGCAGGCAAGGGAAGATTACCTCAATATTCCTATTGATATTTGTTACTGTTCCCCATTGATCCGTGCACGAGAGACAGCAGAGCTTGTTTTACAGGGGCGAAATATTCCGATATTATATGACGACCGATTGATCGAGATGGGCTTTGGAATATATGAGGGAACTGCGAATTGTGAAGATATTCCGGACTGTCCGGTCGGCATGTTGTTTCGGCATCCTGAGCAGTATATTGCCCGAGACGGTGCAGAGAGTATGCAGGAACTTTGGGAGAGAACCGGTCAATTTTTAAGCGAAATTGTATATCCGCAGCTCAAAGAGGGAAAAAACATATTAATCGTTGGACATGGTGCTATGAATTCCAGCATTCTTTGTCAGGTGAAACATATTCCACTTCAGGATTTTTGGAAAGCCGGCATCCCTAACTGCAAATTAATGAAGTTATGCTAAACTTTTGATTCACTGTTAATGACTCAAACTTCCCATACCGGAAGTTATTGTACAACCACATATTGCTTATTATGTCGAGAATTTAATCAGATTTTGCAGCCAATACACTAAATAGTTCTGTCATCAGAGAACTAAGATAATTGCCGCAGAACGCAGAGTTTTTGTGTGATTTCTTATTTTGTT